>Ga0255338_1000195_pt1 | contig 245697 bp, 206 predicted proteins | sample MeOH1_35cm_T4_19_FD_203715 | JGI IMG/M metagenome (GOLD analysis project Ga0255338, IMG submission 203715) | Sandy soil microbial communities from University of British Columbia, Vancouver, Canada - MeOH1_35cm_T4_195 | ecosystem: Engineered > Artificial ecosystem > Sand microcosm >...
TCGGTGGCCACCGAGAGGCGTCGTTCTAATTCACGTGTCATCATAATTCATCCTCCGCGTTGATTTTGGGGCCTCGGACTTTTTTTGTTTTTGGGGGGCTTTTTGTTCTTCTATTCCTCTTCCAAAGTGCTTTTGAGGGGATGCTCATTCATTTGCGAGAACTGGTTGACCTGCATCACTTTCATTTCCGCCACTTCGAGTGTGAAAACTCCCGCCACTCCGGACCCCTTCTTATGAACCTCCAGCATGACCTTGGTGGCTTCATCCTCTGTTTTACCAAAAAACCGGCGCAGGATCAAAACCACAAACTCCATCGGAGTGTAATCGTCATTTAGTAGAATCACCTTGTACATCTTCGGCGTCTCCACACGGGGAATGGTCTGGATCGAAGTTTCACCTTCCGTGGAAACAAACGGAAAGTTCTTGGAGTTGTTATTCTCACCACCACTCATTCGCAGCATAAAGGACACCTCTTCAAGCTAACGTTACATAATTCCTGGTTCAGGGTCTAAAGTCGGGACTCAGGCTGCGGACTTACCGCGGCCAGGCCTCTTGTTTGAAAATCGTTCAGGAGCAGTCCCACACCTTCCTTAAGTCTCTAATTATAGTGGGATTGTCTTGTTTTGAGAAGCCTTCTTGCTTTGGAAACCCTCATTTGGCACCATTTTAAGTGTAACCAATAATTTAGCAATTAACAGTTTTTTAACGTTCATGCGCTTGAGATAACCTGGGAGGGTTCAAATGAGGTACGTCAGCAACAAAAATAGAAGTCAGGCGGGTTTCTCGCTTGTTGAATTAATGGTCGTGGTCGCGATCATCGGGATTTTGGCCTCTTTGGCAATCCCCTCAATCGGAAAATACATGGCAAAAGCCCGACAATCCGAGGCAAAGACTCAGTTGGCTTCGCTTTATACGGCGGAGAAGGCGTTTTATGCTGAGTACACGGCCTATCACTCTGCGTTTGGTGCCTTGGGTTATTCTCCCGAAGGCAAGCTTCGTTACGTTGTAGGCTTTGCAGCGGCCGGAACTCCTGCGGATGCATCAAATGGTTATAATCCTGCTGCTGCTTTAGCTGGTGCTCAAGCGGCGATCGATACGCTGGGGTATTGCACCACTGCTGTTACTATGACCAATGGCTGTATGATACTTCAAGGGGCGAACGGAGTGAATCCGACTACGGCTGTACTGCCTGGGACCACCACTCTTTCCAAGACGGCGTTTACAGCTGGAGCTGGAGCGGTTATTCAGAGCCAAGCCGCCGGCGCGGATCAGTGGTCTGTTAATCAGAATAAAAACTTTGTGAATGAGAAAAACGGGATTTTATAGTTAATGACTCGAAGTATTTTTTCAACAAAAAACCCAAGCTTTGTCCTGCTTGGGTTTTTTTCTTTCTTGCTGATATTTTTCTCACAAATCTATGCAAGCAAGGGCCTTTTACAAAAGCCCCGGGACCTTTTTGCACCCCCCAAAGGCATAGAAAACTTTACCTTTGGTCATCGAGAAGTGACCGCCGATTTCTTGTGGATTCGTGCCATACAGGATTTCGATTACTGTGAGCAGTCTTTAGAGAAACACCTTTGTGTGGGCAAAGGCTGGCTTTATCAGATGCTGGAAGCTATCACAAATTTATCTCCCAAGTTCCGTATGCCCTACGCCACGGGGGCAGTTGCTCTTAGTGTCATGGTTTCGGATGTCAGCGGCGCCGCGGCTCTTTTTGAAAAAGGCATCAAAGAGTTTCCGAACGATTGGCCGATTTTGTACCGATCCGCCTATCACAGCCTGTATGAGTTAAAAGACAAGCGAAAGGCCGCAGACTTATTCGCACGCGCCGGTCGCAATGGCGCTCCCGGCTGGGTCTTTTCCCTGGCAGGGGGTTTGTACAATGAGAACAACGACAAAGGGGCCGCAGAGCGGATTCTGCAGGAAATGATCAAGATGGAAGTGGATCCGGTGATCGTTAAACGCCTCAAAGACAAGCTCGAAAATCTCCGCGCCAACTCCACCCCCGCTTATCCGCAGTGAGTTTTTTGCTCGCGGCGAGTGGGGATCCTTATTAAGCAAATCAATCAAATTATCGAGGCCATTTTTCTGTCTTTAGTGTAAATAAAGTCCAGTTTTTTCCTCCCTGTCTATGCAAATCTTTTACTGTTTAGCAGTATCACGAAGGCAGGTGGGAGGTAGAGATGACGAAATATATTTTGAGTCTGATGTTGTTTTTGAGCGCCCAGAGCGCGTTTTCTCAAAGCTGTGAGGCCGCTTTTGCTCGGGAAGTGGAAAGTGCTCACGCAGTATGCAAAGGCGCCTACGATAATCCGTGCAGCTTTGCTGTGAAATCATATGTAATTCCAAGACCGCAGATGACTCCCTATCTGCTTCTAATTTGTCAACGGACCTGTCCCCTCCCAATTTATAATGACGAGTTGGCAGTAGCAGCTGCAGGATTTTGCGATATTGACGCCACCCCCGTCGCAAATACTACAACCTCCCAGATCCAAAGACCGACAAACTTGTGCGGCTCCATCGTACAAGCTGAAAATCAAGTTGTGGGAGAATCAATCCCTCTGGTTGGAGTCAATTTTCAACTCAATTATTTTACCAATTGGGCGCAAGGTCGGTCCGGGGATTACCGGTTTGTCATCCCCTTAGCTTCAGCAACACCAAGAGAGCTGGTGGATTCTTTTACGGTCGAGCTCAAGCAGAATGGGAATATTGTTCAGACCGTGACCTATCAGAACAACCAGCCCAACTTAAAATTTGAATATTTTTGGGATGGAAATGTTGGTGGCACTCCAAGTCTCGGGAGTATTGAGTACGACGTCACTGTTACGGAACATCGGACAGGTCTGGATATACCTATTCCATCCGTCGTCTACGCCGGTAGTTTTAAAGCCAAACTCTTAGGCTTGGGAGGTTGGCTTCCCAGCCATTATCATTTTTATGATTCCACCAGTAAAGTTCTTTACAGTGGAGACGGTACAACACGAAAGGTCACTGCAAAAGATGTCTCTTCGGGTGGCTACTACATTTCCACTGAAGACTCTTCAATGGTCTATTTTTTTGACTCGACGGGAAAGCAGACGTTCACTAAATCCGGTCTTTTGGGGGCCACCCTCATCACTTTTAACTATGATTCGCAGGGGCGGCTGACTTCGATAGTAGAACCCTTTGGTAAAACCACCACTTTTAACAGGGATAGCAGCGGAAATTTAACCTCCATTTTAGCGCCCAATGGTCAGGTGACTCAGGTTGCTTTGGATACAAGTGGCTATCTCGCAAGCGTGACTAATCCCAACAATGAAACCCACTCCATGACTTACGTGTCCGCTGGCGGATTGCTGGCGTCGTTTCAAAAGCCGGGTGGACAAGTAAGTACGTTTTCTTATGATGCCAATGGAAACTTAACAAGGGACTCTCATTCTGGAGGGTATTTTTTTGATTTAATAAAAGGCATTAGCACTAATAATCCCAACAGTATGAATATGTCCTCCGTTTCAAAAATGGGATTGGAAACAAAATATCAGGGTTGGGTGGATAACAACAATATAAACCGTACCACCACGCGACCCTCGGGACGCCAAGAAGTCTACTCCTATTCAGATGACGCTTATATGTCCTCCGAAAACTTAAATTCAAATGGGGTTTCGACGACGTCCTATCTCATTGATGATGCCCGGTTTGGTGCGATGACGAAATTTGAATCGCAAAGATCCTTTTGGGATGGCAGTGCGAGCTATGCGATTTTTAATAATCAATCCATCACTCTTACCGATCCCGATGATCCCTTTTCCATCGGCACCTACTCGGTGAACTCCCAAAAAGGAAACCTGAACGTCACAACGACCTACAACCCGACCACCAAGGTGTTCACCACAAGCACTGCTCTAGGTGTCACCAGTGAAACCGCCATCGACACCTACGAACGGGTCACCTCGCAAAAGCGCGGGAATCTTTATCCGGTAGAATTCACTTACACCGATGAACACCTCACCAAGATCAAGCAAAACACCCGCGAGACCAATCTGGCCTATAACTCCACAACGGGCTTCTTGAGTTCGATCACAAACCCTTTGAGCCAGACCGTGGCTTTTGCCTATGACAATGCGGGCAGAGTGGTTAGTAGAATTCTACCGGATCTGCGAACGATCGGTTATTCCTACGATGCCAACGGCAATATCTCGGGAGTGATACCCCCGGGTCGAAACATCCATATTTTCGGTTTGAATGCGAACGAACTCCCCAGTACTTACGAGCCTCCCCTCCTATCGGGGGTGACAAATGTCAACACGACCTACTCTTATAATGACGATAAACAGCTCACCCAAGTCACAAAACCCAATGGGGACTCCATCGTCTATAATTACAGTTCCACGACCGGAGTTTTGCAGTCCATTGTGACTCCCGCAAAGACTTACAATATTTCGCTGAATTATTCCAATGAGATGCCCTATACGATCACTCCGACCACAGGACCGATCACCTATATTGATACCTATGCCGGCTTGATGCCCACTCAGATCACCACTTACTCTGGGAGCTATGGTTATATCAGCGGGTTTACCAAAACCTTATCGTCCAATGGGACCGTGGGCAGCGACACCGTGGCGACAGGGTCTTACCTGGATCAGGTTTATTACTCTTACGACGATGACGAAAAGCTCGTGGGTGCGGGCGACTTGAGTCTGACTTACAATACTCCCAATGCCCAGTTGACGGGGACCAGCCTTGGCTCCAGTCCGAACATTGTGACTGATGAATACGCTTATAACTCTTATGGGGAAGTCGCAGGTTATCAGGCCAAGTACGGTTCGTCCGTAATTTACGATCTCACGCTGGGTCGGGATGCTCTTGGGCGGGTTATCAGCAAGTCCCAGACCATGAACGGCACCACCGAGGCCTTTGCTTATAACTTTGATGTGGCCGGGCGCCTCATTGAGACATCCAAAAATAGCTCTGTGGTCGCAACGTACGGTTATGATGACAATTCCAACCGCAACTCCGGGACGATCGGAAGCCAGCCCACCACGGCGAGCTATGATGCCCACGACCGGATGACGGCGTACAATCTTTTTAGCTTTACCTATAACGCCAATGGGGATCTGACGGGGAAGACCAACACCCTGTTGAGCACGACGACCAGCTACACCTATGACGTCTTCGGAAATCTGACCAGCGTGACTCTTCCAAACGGCGATATGATCACGTACGAAGTAGATGGTCTGAACCGCCGGATCGGAAAGTCCATAAACGGTGTATTGCAGAAGCGCTGGGTCTATATGGATCAGACCCGCATTGCGGCCGAGATTGATCCTTTGGGCACTATCACCAAGAGATTCGTGTATGGCTCGAAGGGTAATATTCCGGATTATATGATTTTGGCTGATGAGGATTACAGAATCGTGTCGGATCACCTGGGTTCGCCCCGGCTTGTCGTGAAGGTGACGGACGGCACGGTGTTGGCCTGAATGAACCACGACGAGTTCGGGCGAGTGACAGAGGACACCAATCCAGGACTTTTGCCCTTCGGTTTTGCCGGGGGCATGTATGACGGGGAGACCGGGCTTGTGCGGTTTGGGGCTCGGGATTATGATGCGGAAACGGGGCGGTGGACGAGTAAGGATCCGATCTTGTTCGCGGGTGGGGATGCGAATTTGTATGGGTATGTTGCCAATGATCCCATCAACGGTCTGGATCCTAGTGGCCTGAGTGATATCAATTTATTTCCACCTAGAGAACGAATTTATCGTTCTGACTTCAATATCACGCCAATGCCTTATAACTTCTCAGTGGGAGGGCATGGAAATCAGACTGGAATGGTCGGTCCAAATGGAGCACCAGTGAGTGCATCACAACTCGCTCAGATGATTAGAAATAGTCCTGGTTACATAGGCCAGCCAGTGCAGTTGAACTCCTGCTCAACTGGGGGAGCCGCTGCCAATGGTGCATCCAATTTTGCCCAGCAGGTATCAAATATTTTGGGAGTTCCGGTTACTGCGCCAGGTGATATCCTAGGGATCTATACCGACGGAAATTTAACGGTTTACGGCTCAGGACAATGGAATTTATTTCAGCCAAGACCAGTACCGTTTAGATAGTTACTTTGGTATGGTTATTTAAGATAGCGTAGAAAGATGAAAGTGGAATAAATGAAATATATTATATTAGCATTTTTGGTCGCAGTCATTTTTGCTGCTTGCACAAAGAGCCCAATGTTAGAAAGTCAGAAGGATCAAGTGAATATGAGTTCTAACCATACAGAGGCGTATGCCAAGGACGATTTTGATGCGGTCCTTTCGGGAAAAAAGCCTTTACATGCAGTTCTTGATAGCAAGAAGCCAGACCTTTCTGATGGAGGCACCACTTTCTATGTTGGTGACGGTTACACTATGGTACTAAAATCTACTCTGACCGAACAGAACGGCATCAAGGGCTATATGTACGGACCAATTATTACTTTTGAAAATATCAAATTTGAAGGAAGACCCAAAGAGATGTCAGATGTTCGATTCTATTCAGTAGAAGAACTTAGAAAACTTAGAGGATATTGAAATCTCATACCTGGATTATAATCGTAAATAGTATATGAAAGATTTGAAAACGAGGCCAACCTGGGGCATTTTTTTTCGAAATATTCGAGATCTGCAAATTCCCGAAACTGTAATACCAGGGAAAAAATTGAGGTTCCCGGTTTGATTGTTATAATTATCTTTTTGGTACATGTAAAACGAAGTGGCTAAGTTCTCTTAGTCCCGTGTTCTCATGGAAGATGAGAAATAACCTCGATTTTTGTCTGGTTTATAAGTAAACCAATGTTAACATAACAACATTTGTTTATGGTATTTTTGTTTAAACGCGTGTTTGTATAATGGTAAACTAGCGATAAAAAATTTTCGTGGCATCAAAGAACTTACGATTTTGATAAACAGGCTTAATCATTTGGTCTCCTTTTCGTTTGGTTGATGGAGCATCTGAGCGTGTCTTGGTGTTATGGAAGATGCCGAGTTGTGACGGGAATATTTTCTTTTCCCCTATATAGTATCTAAAGTGGATAACCATGCTTGGTCGCTTTTGAGATGCGCGGGAGATAAATGGGAGTAATCAGGGACCATTTTTATATTCAAGAGGTGATGGCGAGGCTTCGGCACTCTGAATTTTGTTCAGGCAAAAGATGACTCGACGATGCATGATAAGAACTGGACTTAAGACACCAAGGAACCTTTCCTTGGCCGAATTCCTATCCGGACGTCTTTATGGAAAGCTTATTTTTTAAGGTGATTTTTGAGAAGCTCGTCGATGGAATCATTATTCTGATTGTGACTGGCGGAATTTTGGCTGGGGCACTTGATCTTCAGAAGTCGGCATTTCGCTCCAAAAGTGTCGGACTTATCAGCATTCTGAAATTGAATCGGCAGCTTATTGGTAAAACAATGTAAATGGTTTGCATGCACTTTGAGCAGAACGCTAAAGGCAAGGCTTTGTTTTTTGTACTCATGCGTTTTTATCCGATTTAAATGTCCCATTAAATCGAAAAATAACGATGCGTTAAGTATATGAATATATGTACTGTAAAAAACAGTAATACCAGGGAAGTGATTATGACCCAAGCAAAGGCAGCATTGTCAGATTACGACATAAGGCAGATTAAACTAATGAAGGATCTCACAATCCGTCTTTTAGATCGGAAAGTACCATTAAATAAATTTGTAAATGACCAATGGGCATTGCTTGATTTGCTTGAAACGGTGGATGAGGCCTGGCGCGCTTCTTTTCTTGAAAGAGTTAATGCAATCGAAATTATTCTTGCGACGGCGCTCGATGGTGATTCACTACGACTAAGTAGCTCCGAGGAAAAGGAAATTGATAGTATTGCGGAAACCATCATAAAAAGTCTAGATGAACTACTACCAATCTAAAAATAGTGATGTACCTTCGCATGAAAATGACCCTCTTCGGAACAAATATATAGTAGTTGGGGCTATCGTGCCTAAATCGTGCCAAATAAATTCAGAAAACTCGGAAAATTTGAACTCAACATCTAGGTGGTAAACAGTATGGCAGGCAATTGGATATCGATTGTCCTCGTAGTGGTGACTATTAATCTTCAAGGTATGTTTTGTGATAATCAAACCAGTCCATAGGATTTTCTTTACTGATTACGCTGGCGGCACAGTCGTCAATTACTTGAGCAAATCCGTTGATATCCTTTGCCTTATCAATAGGATAAACGACATCCATGCCATGCTGATTTAAAAATGTGACTGCGGCCAATGCGCCTGTTCGCTTATTGCCGTCAACGAAGGCATGCGCTTTCACCAGATAGAACCTATGGCACTTTCAATTTATCCATGGCATTTTTGTGTTTTTTGAAAGCTTTAGCGGCTGTTTTCATGAATTTCGTTTCATCAACGGGTGCTAACTGAATCGTCTGAGGCTCTTTGATAAATTTTTCGACGGCCAAATTGACGAGTTGAGCGAACTTGATACCGTTGGTCTCAAGATAAGATTCCACTTTTTTTTCAAGATCTTTCTCAAGTCTTACAGTTTTGGGTAAGCCCATAAAAATAACCTCCAAAAGGCGCTTGTATTAAAATTACTACAAACGAATACGTAAGTCAATGCGTGGTATAAGCATCTGCAATTATTAATGATTTGCATTGATTGAAGGGGCGTGGGTCTTATTTTTAATTAACGTCAAAACAACAGAGATCGAATCCCCAACTTCTCTACCTCCGCTCCGCCCCCATAATCAGCCCCCGCACGGGGTCCTTGTCGAGGGTGACGGGGAGGGTGCCCTTGTAGCGTGGATTCAAAACGCGCAGTTCGTAGTGGCCGTGGGTTAGTTTTTGAGTCACCGCGAAACTGCCGTCCGTCTCCGAGGTCAATCGCGTGACTTCGCTCCATGTGTCGTTTTGTTTTTTGTAAAGTCCCAACTGGATGTGGGCCAGCGGCGTGGGCAGGTCGCCCTGTAAAATCAGCTTTCCCTGAAGGGCCGAAGTCGGGGCGCGCCCGATAGAGTCCTGCACCACCTCCGGAGATTGCAAGGGGGCCATGGGCAGAAGCGGGAGAGAGGGTGGGTCATTTACAGCCTTGTTTTTTGAAGAACAACCGAAGGCAAAAAATAAAAGAAGGACCAGGACTAAGTTTTTCATAACAGAAGTATTCCCGGATCGCTGGAAATTTAAAAGGCTTTTTTTTCCACGCAGGGGGTCACTTGGGGAGTTGCGAAAGCACGCGCCGTTGTTGTGAGAGGATGATTTTTTCCAGTTCCTTTAGGAGGGGGGCTTTTCCGTAGGAGTCCTCGAATTCGCGGCGGGCTTGCGCGAAGGTTTCCGCCGATGCTCATCGCCAGCTTTAGAGCTCGTCATGGAGTTTCGCTTCCAATGTGATCTTAACGCCGAATTTTCTTAAGACCTGCAGAACTTTGCCCAGATCCAAAGACTCCTTTTCTCCCCGTTCCAGCTCAGAGAAAAACCGTCGGCCCACCCCCGCCAGTGCGGCGGCCTTTTCTTGGCTGAGCTCCTTTTTCAAGCGCAGCTGTTTCACCAGGACGCTGACACAGTCCATTCCTCGGGCCGATGGCCTCACCGCCCCCACCTGGCCGCGGAAATTTGCCTGGATTCTCAATTTGAGTGTCCTATTTCGGGAAAAGGTCCCGCTGCACGGGAATTCGATTCCAGACTTTTTCGAAAGGTGTCGATAAGTCCTGAGTATTAAAGGGGCTTTTTTGTGAAACCACTGTCTTTTTCGCGCGCGCTCTTATCTGAGAACCGCGGGATTTCCATTGTGGAAGTTCTGGTCGTTGGCGGCATCATGGCCATCATGATGTTTGCAATGATGTCGGTCATCCAAACGCAGCAGGTGGAAGTGCGCAGCCTTCAGCAAAAAACAGAGGCGGTGGAGCTGAAGGCCCTTTTGCTCAAAAGCTTTTCCGACGCCAGCGTCTGCACCTGGCAGTTTCAGAACAAAGTGGTGAACGTCACACCGGGGGCGAGCGTGACCCCTCTCAGTGTGCCGGCTCTGTATCAGGGGCTTAATGCCGGGTCCCCCGCTCTGGCCATTGAAGGTGATAAGCTCCCCAACAGCAGCTACGGGCTTCGCGTGGAGCGCATCTCCTTAGGCAGCTTCACCCCGACCGGGATTGCCAACGAATACCAGGGAACTCTTGAGGTCAGCTTTCAGGCCGGCTCCATGGCCAGATCCATGAAGCCCGTGCAAATCCGCCAAATTGTTAAGACCGATCCCTCGGACCCGCCCGTGGCAAAGAAGATTCTCAGTTGCGCGAGTTCCTCCGGAGGCGGTCTGGCCTGCGTCTATGGCTCTATGACGGGAAAAACCAACCAGAAAAAAATCATCACCAGCGCGGGTTACACGCCGGCCAATTTTGATGAGATCTTTAATACCATCCCCGGGGCTTCCAATATCAACGGCTGGGGCCTGGCCTGCCAGACCGGCTGGATCCTGACCGGATGTATGATCAACAGCAGCGGGGCCGTGTCCTCCAGCGGCTATGCGCCCTCCGTGACCCAGGACTGGGACGTCCGTATGGGCAGCGATGGTTTTTGCAAGAGCGACTCGGAGGAGTACGACGCAGATGCCGAACTCATCGGTATCTGCTGCCGCTCGGGCTCTTAGGAGCCACGCATCGCTTCCTAAAGGAAAATCCCGGGGGTTTTCCTGACCCCTTCCTTGACTCCACAGAAAAATGCCTCATATTCGCTAGATATTACTTCATTATTGGGAATTTATATGGCGAGTCAGAGGGATTACTACGAGATTTTGGGCGTTGCCCGGGATGCAGACGGAGACACAATCAAGAAAGCATATCGTAAGTTGGCGATGCAGTTCCACCCTGACAAAAATCCTGGAAACCCCGAGGCGGAAGAGAAGTTTAAAGAGGCCGCCGGCGCCTATGAAGTTCTTAGCGACACCCAGAAACGAGCCCAGTACGACCGTTTTGGTCATGCCGCCTTTAGCGGAGGCATGGGCGGGGGCCGTGGCTATCAGGATGTTGAAGATATCTTTGCCAACTTTGGGGATATCTTCGGCGACTTTTTCGGTGGCGGCGGTCAACGCACCCGCCGCTCACGCCATGAGCCCCGGCGCGGGGCGGACCTTCGGTATGTGACCGAGATCTCTTTAAAAGACGTTTTGCAAGGCCTTGAAAAAGACATTGAATTTGACACCGACGAGTCTTGCGGTGAGTGCAAAGGCACGGGGGCGGAAAAAGGGTCCACCCCGGTGACGTGCCCCACGTGCGGCGGCTCTGGCCAAGTGGTGCGCTCGCAAGGTTTTTTCAGTGTCGCCTCCACCTGCCCCACCTGCCGTGGTGAGGGGACCATGATCAAAAATCCGTGCAAGTCCTGCAAGGGCAAAGGCCGGGTTTCTGAGCACCGTAAAATCCGTATCAACATCCCCCCGGGAGTGGACACCGGCACGCGCTTGCGTGTCACGAACGAAGGGGAAGGGGGCTATAACGGGGGCCCTGCCGGAGACCTCTATGTGGAAATCCGCGTGAGGGAGGACGAGCGTTTTGAACGGGAAGGGGATGATCTTCACACCCGTGTTTCTGTCTCCTATTTGCAGCTTCTTTTAGGAGCGGAGGTGGACGTGGAAACCCTCTTGGGCGAGACCGCGTTGGACATCCCAAAAGGCACCCCCAACGGAAAGACCCTGAAGCTTGCGGGCCAGGGCTTGCCCTCCTTACGGGGGCAGCGCCGGGGGGACCTCTATTGCACTCTCGAAGTGGAATTTCCTGAAAAAATCTCAAAAGAGGAGGAAAAACTCCTTCGGGAATTGGCAAAATTAAATGGGGTTGAAGTCAAGGGGGAGGGCAGCGGCCTTTTCGGGAGAAAAAAATAGGCCCGCGACCTTGACGGCTGCAAAAACCGTCCCATGTTGTAAGTATTAGAACTTGTTAAAAAATTGGAATGTTTGGAATATTTTGAATGTTAGGCTAAGGAGTTAAAAAATGGGAAAAATTATCGGTATTGACTTAGGGACGACCAACTCTTGCGTGGCGATCATGGAAGGGGGGGAGCCCAAGGTTCTCGTAAATGAAGAAGGCGCGCGCACAACTCCTTCAGTTGTGGCATTTACGAAAGACGGAGAGCGTTTGGTGGGCCAGATTGCGAAACGTCAGGCCGTAACCAATCCAGAAAACACGATCTATTCTGCAAAGCGTTTTATCGGACGACGCTTCGAAGAAGTGCAAGAGGAAATCAAACTGGTTCCTTACACTGTCGTCGCAAAGGGCAATGACTGTGCCTTTAAACTTTCCAACGGTAAAATGGCTTCCCCTGAAGAAATCGGGGCCGCCGTGCTGGCGAAGCTTAAAAAAGTGGCTGAAGACTACCTGGGTGAACCGGTCAGCGAAGCTGTGATCACAGTGCCTGCTTACTTTAATGACTCTCAACGGCAGGCGACCAAAGATGCCGGTCGGATCGCAGGTCTGGATGTGAAACGGATCATCAACGAGCCCACCGCTGCGGCTCTGGCGTATGGTCTTGATAAAAAGAAAGACGAAAAAATCGCCATCTATGACTTCGGGGGAGGAACTTTCGATATCTCGATCCTCGAAGTCGGGGACGGGGTCGTTGAAGTTCGTTCCACCAACGGGGACACTCACCTGGGTGGTGACAACTTCGATACGGCGATCCTCGAATGGCTCATCGCTGAGTTTAAAAAGGATCAGGGCATTGATTTGAGAAATGACAAAATGGCTCTGCAACGTCTGAAAGAAGCCGCTGAGAAAGCAAAAATCGAGCTTTCTTCCGCGCAAGACACCGAGATCAATCTGCCGTTCATCACAGCGGACCAAACGGGTCCTAAGCATCTGCAAACCCGCTTGTCCCGCGCGAAGTTTGAACAAATGACGGAAGCCTTGGTGAAACGCTCCATGGAGCCTTGCCGTAAAGCTCTCGAAGACGCTGGCTTGAAGGCTTCAGAAATTGACGAAGTCGTTCTGGTCGGGGGTTCTACCCGCATCCCTGCCATCCAAAAAGCCGTGAAGGACTTCTTTGGTAAAGAACCCAACCGCACAGTGAACCCGGACGAAGTGGTCGCGGTCGGTGCGGCAGTGCAAGGGGGCGTGCTTGCAGGGGAAGTGAAAGACGTTCTTTTGCTGGATGTGACTCCACTGTCCCTGGGAATCGAAACTCTGGGTGGTGTTATGACCGCCTTGATCGAACGAAACACCGCAATCCCCACCAAGAAAACCCAAGTGTTCTCCACTGCGGCGGACAACCAGCCGGCCGTGGACATCCACGTCCTGCAAGGGGAACGTAAAATGGCGGGCGACAACAAGACCCTGGGCCGCTTCGAGTTGACCGGCATTCCACCAGCTCCCCGCGGAGTTCCTCAGGTGGAAGTGACCTTCGACATCGATGCCAACGGGATCTTGAGCGTGTCGGCAAAAGACTTGTCTTCTGGAAAACACCAGCAGATCAAAATCACAGCGCAGTCCGGTTTAACTGAAGAAGAGGTTAAAAAAGCGGTGCGTGAGGCGGAATTGCAAGCGGAAGCGGATAAACAAAAAGCGGAAGCCGTCCAAGCTCACAACAACTTGGATAACTTGATTTACCAAACTGAAAAGGTCCTCAAGGATTCCGGCTCTCAAATCCCTGAATCCGAAGTGAAAGCGGCCAATGACTCCATTGCAGAAGCTAGAAAAGTTCTTGAAAACAGAGACGCTTCTGCGGGTGAATTGAAGGCCGCCTTTGACAAGCTGCAAGCAGTCACTCACAAGCTGTCCTCTGAGCTTTACAAAAAGCAAGGGGCGGCAACCGGTGGTGATGGAACTGGCGGCGGTGCTGCAGGTTCCACTGAAGGAGGAGCTGAAAAGGGCTCTGAGGACGTCATCGACGCGGACTATAAGGACGTCAACTAAAGCTTTTACTAAAGTTCTTGATTTGTAAATACAAAGGCTGGGAGAATTTAAAGGTTCTTCCAGCCTTTTTTATTTAGGTGAACCTATGACTCAAGACAAAGTTCTTTCAGTAAAGCCCGAATTTGCAAAGCACACTCTTCTTCATCAGGATCAATACAAAAGAATGTATGAAGAATCTTTAAAAGATCCAGAATCCTTCTGGGCCCTCCAGGCGGAAACCCTGCACTGGTTTAAGAAATGGCAGAAGGTCAAAGACACCTCCTTCCACGCTCCAGTCCACATCAAGTGGTTTGATGGCGGGGAACTGAATGTGTCTTACAACTGTATTGACCGCCATTTGCCCTCCCGGGCCCATAAAACTGCCTTGATTTGGGAGGCCGATGACCCGCAGACGCCGTCTCAAAAAATCACGTACCAGGAGCTTCACACGCAGGTTTGTAAATTCGCAAATGTTTTAAAAAAGCACGGGGTTCAACGTGGCTCCCGGGTGACAATCTACATGCCCATGATTCCCGAGTCCGCCTATGCGATGCTCGCCTGCGCTCGCATCGGGGCGGTGCACTCGGTGATTTTCGGGGGTTTTGCCCCGGATGCGATTGCAGACCGTATCCTGGATTGTGAATCGGATTTTGTGATCACTGCGGATCAGGGCCTGCGTGGGGGGAAGATCATTCCTCTTAAAAAGAACATTGACCACGCCTTGCAGAGAACTCCGCAAGTGCGCAAAGTTTTGATGGTCCGCCACACCGGAAAAGAAGTGCCTTTTGAGCCGGGCCGGGATCTTTGGTATCACGAAGAAATGGCCAGCGTGAGTGCGGAGTGCCCGGCTGAGAGCATGAAGGCGGAAGATCCTTTGTTTCTTCTCTACACCTCGGGCTCCACCGGAAAGCCCAAGGGGGTCTTGCACACCACCGGGGGATACCTTCTTTATGCCAGTCTCACCCACAAGTATGTTTTTGATCTTCACGAGAACGACGTTTACTGGTGCACGGCGGATGTGGGTTGGGTGACCGGACACAGCTATCTGGTGTACGGGCCTTTGGCCAATGGAGCGACCTCTTTGATGTTTGAAGGGGTGCCTCACCATCCGGATTACTCCCGGTTCTGGGAGGTCATTGATAAACACAAGGTCACTATTTTTTATACCGCGCCCACGGCCATTCGCGCCCTGATGCGGGAAGGGGACGCGCCAGTGAAAAAGTGCTCGCGTGAGTCCCTGAGACTTCTGGGCTCTGTCGGAGAACCCATCAATCCCGAGGCCTGGCTTTGGTATTACCATGTGGTCGGCGAGGGACGCTGCCCGGTGGTGGATACCTGGTGGCAGACCGAAACGGGAGGGATTTTGATTTCGCCCCTTCCGGGAGCAACGGATCTGAAGCCAGGATCGGCCACCTTGCCTTTCTTTGGCATCAAGCCCGTGGTGCTCACGCCGGAGGGGCAGCGTTTGGAGGGGGCCTGTGAAGGGGTGCTGGCGATTGAGGACTCCTGGCCCGGGCAGATGCGCACGGTTTACAAGGACCACGCGCGCTTTGAGCAGACCTATTTTTCCAGTTACAAAGGATATTACTTTACGGGCGACGGGTGCCGCCGGGATGAAGACGGCTACTACTGGATCACGGGACGGGTGGATGATGTATTGAATGTCTCAGGCCATCGCTTGGGCACTGCCGAACTTGAAAGCGCCTTGGTGGCCCATCCCTTGGTGTCGGAAGCTGCCATCGTGGGCTATCCCCATGATATCAAAGGCACGGGGATTTATGCCTTTGTCACCCTGAAAGCCGGCGTGGAAGGCACGGATAAAATCAAAAAAGAGTTGGTTCAGTGGGTGCGGGATGAAATCAGCGCCATTGCCGCTCCGGACTTGATCCAGTGGGCACCAGGGCTGCCCAAGACCCGCTCCGGGAAAATCATGCGCCGAATTTTACGCAAGATCGCCGAAAACCTCCCGGACCAACTGGGGGATATTTCAACTCTGGCGGATCCCTCGGTCGTGGCGGACCTCGTGAACCATCGCATGAACAAGTAGAACCTCCGCCCCGGAAAGGCTGGCGAATTTGCTTTTTTCCGAAGACCAGCTTTTTGATGGAGATGTTTTTATTGATCCGGGAAATGTACTTGTCTTTGGGGGATGTCCTGCGAGGGGTTTTGTTGAGTGACCTTCTCCCGGCGCTCCATCCGGAGTGTCTCGTTAAAGGGATCTTTCAACAGATCCGCAAGATCCAGGTTAAACGTCTCACAGACTTTCAGCAGCGCCTTGAGTGTCATATTTTCCCGCGCCCCTTCGACCCTTAAGTATTGAAACCGGCTCAAACCGCATTTCCTGGCAAACTCCGCCTGATCCAGCCGGGACATCCTGCGGACGTGGAGCAGATTCATCGCAATATTGCGGTACACGGTTCTTAAATAATCACTCATTTTTTTCTCCTGATCCTTTGATTTTCTTTGTTTCCCCTTTATCGCCATGTGCACGCCATGCACATGGGCTCAATGGGTGTCAAAGAGGGGCATGCTCCCCGCCGCGCCTTGATCACAGCCCTTCCATTCCTGCCTCGCAGAGTTCCGCCGCCAGTTCTAGCGAGAGGCCCTTGCTGCAAGGGCGAGGCCCGGTGGCAAATAAAAGATCGTGGAAAAAGGCGGGCGGGGCTGGCTTTTCGGCAGCGTTGACGGTACAAAGAGCCTTATGCACGAGCGCCTGGGGCTGCAGCGGCCCATCCTTCACTCTCAACTGAATTTTCCCTTGTGTCTGGCTCCCATGGTGGGGCTCAGTCATGTGGCGCTGCGCTTGGTGATCAGGGAGTATCTTCCGGCCAACGCCAAAACCATCTGGCCCACGGAGATGCTGAACTCCCGCCGCCTTCCCGGTGAAGATCTCACCACCACGCCCGAGACCCTGCGCTCTTCGCAGGAAAGTGAACTGGTCCCGCAGATTCTGGGCAATGAAGAAAAGCCCATCAGCGAGAGCGTCCGAAGGTTGACGCAAGAGTGGGGGGCCGAGGGCATTGATATCAATATGGGTTGCCCCGTCCAGAAAGCCCTGAAACACAACTATGGGGTGGCTCTTATGGGGGACCCCGCCTACGCCGCGCAGGTGGTGGAGATGACCGTGCGCAATTCTTCGGTGCCGGTCTCGGTCAAACTCCGCGCCGCCCCTCAGCCGGGAAAAATCCCCGACGGTGTCCAGGCCCCCTTCAATTCTCAATTTAATCAAGCCGATTTTGATTACCTCCAGAACTTTGTCAAAGGCCTCGAGCAAGCGGGCGCGAGCTGGCTTTGCCTGCATCCGCGCACGGCGGCCCAGAAGCGCCGCGGGAGCGCGGACTGGAGCCAAATCCGCAAATTGCGGGAGGTGACCTCTTTGCCTTTGATCGGCAATGGAGATGTGCAAACCGCCGCCGACGCTCTGGCGATGCTGCAGGAAACCGGCTGTGATATGGCCATGGCGGGACGGGCTCTGGCGGCGCGGCCCTGGATGATGTGGCAATTTGGCGAGCTTTTGGGCTTTGCCCCGCCGCCCGGACGCGAGGGCGAAAAAGCCCCCCAAGGCCCGTGCGAAGAAGGAGCGGAGTACGGCCGGGCCCTTCTCAAATTGATTGAGCATTGCGGTCATTACTTCCGCGAGGATCTCGCTCTCAGAAAAATCCGTTTTTATGTCAGAACCACCGAGGTGTGGTTGGATTTTGGTCAATCTCTGGTGGGGGTGTGCGCCAAGGCCAAAAACCTCACGGAGTTGCAAAAGGGCGTGGCCGAGTTTTTTGCCCAGCCGATTGAAATGGCAGCACGGACGGAGCTTCGTCAATAAAGCATGCCACAATAAAGACCGCCCCCTGCGTGCGGTCCTACCCGCAGTGGCGTTCCAGTTGATTGCGAAACTCCACAGGGTGATTTAACACCTTCAGTTCGTCAAAGATCACCTTGGCTTCGGGGCTTTTTAAAGACAGGGCGCGCAGCCACTGTTTGGTGCGGCTGACGGCAAAGTGTTCATTGATATGAAAGGTGCTGGCCGCAAAAAAGCCCGGCAGAAGCATCTTGGTTTCCAACCAGGGAACTTCGCGCACGGGCTTGGCGGTCAGGCTCTCTCGGATTTGTTGGAAAATATGGGGGTTGCTGAGCGCGCCCCGGCCGATCATAAAATCCCGGCAGCCGGTGACCTCCCGGCAGCGCGCGAAATCCGCGACACTCCAGATTTCGCCGTTGGCAATAATCGGAAGCTGGCAGGTTTCTTTGATCCGGGGGATCCACTCCCAGTAGGCTGGCGGTTTGTAGCCATCGGTTTTGGTGCGGCAGTGAACTGTCAAAGCGTTGGCGCCGGCCTCTTCAATGGCTTTGGCATTGTCAAGGCAGGCGGAGGGATCATCAAAACCCAGACGGATTTTCGCCGTCACAGGAATGGCGGCGGGAACGGCCTCCCGCACGCTTTTCACGATCGTGTAGAGGCGCTCGCAAGACTTCAATAAGGTTGCCCCGCCATCATGCCGGTTGACCGTTTTTGCCGGGCAACCGAAATTCAGGTCAATCCCCAAAGCTCCCAACTCCGCCACGCGGGCGGCATTTAGGGCCAAAGGCTCGGCATGTCCCCCCAAAAGCTGCACAAAAATAGGGGTGCCGTGACGGGTGCGCGAACCTGTTTTCAGCTCCGGGCAATTGCGGTAAATCACCGCGTCCGAGTGAAGCTGGTCGGTGACCCGCAAAAACTCCGTCACAAACTGGTCAATTCCACCGATGTGCGAAAGAGTGTCCCTGAGGACCCAATCCACCACTCCTTCCATCGGGGCCAAAAGCAGGCGCACGGAGGAGGACACCTTAGAGGCCTCCGAGTTTTTTGATGATTTCGAAATGTTTTTTATCCACGGGCTGAACCGACAGGCGCTGCCCTTTTTTTATCACCAGCATTTCGGCCAAAGCCTTCTCCTCCCGCAGTTGCTGAAGGGTGACAGGCTTTTTAAACTTGGCCACAAACTCCACCTGTACGCAGTACCACTGGGGCTTTTCCAGAGTCGCTTTTTTGTCAAAATACTCTGATTTTTTGTCGAACTGGGTTTTGTCCGCCTGCGCGGGGGCCGACACCCGGGCCAGACCCGCCACTCCCGGGGGTTCTGCATTGGAGTGGTAGAAAAGAACGCCATCTCCCACGGACATTTCCTTCATCATGAAGTTCCGGGCTTGATAATTCCGGACCCCTTCCCACCAGGTGGTTTTTTCCTTTGCCAGCGTGTCAAGCGAATAGACGTCAGGTTCGGACTTCATAAGCCAGTATTTCATTTCGACCCCTCTTAAAGATATTGTGCGTTATATTGATTCGTGAGGGTGATTTCAAGGAGAAAAAACTGTAAGGTCTTCCCTCTAAGGATACAATTCAAATGCAAGCAAAATGGGCCATCATTACAGGTGCAACGGCCGGGATCGGCTGGGCCACGGCGGAGGAGCTTGCCCGGGCGGGGTACTCTCTTTTACTCCTGGGCCGCAGGCAGGATCGCCTGAAGGAGCTTCAAAAGCGCCTGGCGCAAGACGCCGCCCTGCGCTCCTCAGCGCAGGAGTTCAGGATCTTCTCCCTGGATGTCACGCAAAGAGCCGACGTCGACGGATTCTTTCATCACGAGGCGGAAACCCTGAAGAACGTCACCCTTTTGGTGAACAACGCGGGCCTGGCCAAGGGGACGGACAAAATCCAAGACGCCAAAATGGCGGATGTTGAAGTGATGATTGATACCAATATCAAGGGCCTTTTGTACCTGACCCGGGGGCTATTGCCTTTGATGGTCAAAAATAAATCAGGCCATATTGTCAACCTGGGCTCGGTGGCAGGGCGCCTGGTGTATCCCGGAGGGGCGGTGTATTGCGCGACCAAGTTTGCGGTGCGGGCGATTTCCGAGGGCTTGCGCATGGACCTCGCGGGAACCTCCATCCGGGTCACCAATATCGAGCCGGGTATGGTGAGCACGGAATTCTCCCTGGTGCGGTTTGAAGACGAAGAGAAGGCAAAAAAACTGTATGAGGGGATGACGCCTTTAACCCCTCAAGATATTGCGGAAACAATCCTGTGGTGTGTGCAAAGACCACCGCATGTGAATATTCAAGAAATCATGATTTACCCAACGGACCAGGCCAGTGTTGGCCAAGTAGTGAGGAGACCATAATGGATTACAGAATTGAAAAAGACACCATGGGCGAAGTGAAAGTCCCGGCAGACAAATTTTGGGGAGCGCAAACCCAGCGGTCCCGTGAAAACTTCAAAATCGGCGGGGATCGTTTCCCCCGGGAAATGATCAAAGCCTTGGGCGTTCTTAAAAAATGCGCCGCCCTCACCAACACCAAACTCGGCCTTCTGGATGCGAAAAAATCGGAGTTCATCGTGAAGGCCGCGGACGAGGTGATCGCCGGAAAACTTGATGAGCACTTTCCTCTGGTGGTGTGGCAGACCGGCTCCGGCACCCAGTCCAATATGAACGCCAATGAAGTCATCGCCAATCGCGCGATGAACATGCAAGGCATTTCTCTTCCCAGCAAAGAAATCCATCCCAACGATGATGTGAACAAAGGCCAGTCGTCCAATGACACCTTCCCCACGGCCATGCACATCGCGGTGGCGGACCAGGTTCACCACCGTCTTTTGCCGATGCTGGAAAAGCTCCACGCGGCTTTGCTGAAAAAACAAGAAGAGTTCAAGGACATTGTGAAGATCGGCCGCACCCACTTGATGGATGCCACTCCGCTCACTTTAGGACAGGAGTTTTCGGGCTACGCCACGCAAATGAAGTTTTCCATCCAAAGAGTGAAAAACACCCTGCCGCATCTGCATCAGCTGGCCTTGGGGGGCACCGCCGTGGGAACCGGTTTGAACACCCACTATTTGTTCCCAACCGAAGCCGCCCAAGCGATCGCCGAAGAAACCAAGGTCCCTTTTGTCACGGCGGAAAATAAATTTGAAGCCCTGGCCACCCATGACGCCCTGGTGGAAGTCAGCGGCGCTCTTAATTCTGTTGCCGTGTCTTTGATGAAGATTGCCAACGACATCCGCCTTTTGGGCTCAGGCCCCCGCTGCGGGATCGGGGAGTTGAACCTTCCTGAAAATGAACCTGGCTCTTCCATCATGCCCGGAAAAGTAAACCCGACCCAGTCCGAAGCCATGACCATGGTCTGTGCCCAAGTGATGGGGAACCATGTGGCGGTCAGTGTCGGGGGCGCCACCGGGCACTTTGAACTGAATGTGTTTAAGCCCGTGATTGTATTTAATGTTTTAAACTCCATCCGCCTGATCGCGGATGCCTGTGAGTCCTTTGTCGACCATTGCGTGGCGGGCATTGAGGCCAATGTAAAACAAATTAAAAAGCATTTGGACAACTCCTTGATGTTGGTCACGGCGCTGAATCCCCATATTGGTTATGACAATGCGGCAAAAATTGCCAAGACCGCCCATAAAAACGGGACCACCTTGAAAGAGGAAGCAGTCAAGTCAGGACTCCTCACAGCGGAGCAATTTGATAAAATAGTCAGACCAGAGGACATGATCCAACCCTTTGGAAGATAGAAAATTGAAAATAGGGATCTAGAAGGAGCGGGAGTTTTTTGAAGACGTTGAATTCACTTTTAAGCAAGGCGCAGTGGCTGGAGTCGGAGGATATCAGACCTTACGTGTTTGTGCGCCCCGAGAATAAAATCGCCCATCCAGGGACCCGCCACAAGCTGGATTGGTTTATCCATAGTCCGATCTACAAGGACCCTTTGGATATTCCGGAAGTGAATTTTGCCGATCGCATTTACTCTCTGGAAGAGAGGGCCTTTGGGCCTTCTAATATGGCGATGCCCCGCTGGGTGTTTTATGACTGTGCCGTGATGCCGGGCTTTGTGGCCGGCTTCGCCGCCCGGCCCTCGGCCCTCAAAAAAGAGGTGCGCGAGCTCCTGGATCCGGTCAAATACCCCGCCTCCGGCTCGCCGATTTTAAATAGCTCCCGGGCTCATTCTTTTGTCGCCAAATTCTTGGATGATCTGGACTGGGTGCCTCTCTCTTTGTTTATTATTATCCCGACCATGCACCGCGGAGAGTGGGTGGCCCACAATCTGTGTTCCGTGAACTCTCTGGTGGCCAAAGAGCATCAGTTCTACGGCCTGGGGTTTTTATCCAAGGCCTTTGGTCTGTGGTACGCCAATGTCGAGCAGTGCTCGGGCATGACCCAGTGGGGAAGCCCGGCCCTCAAACTGCACAGCCATTTTGGTCATCTGGAAGTGGTGGGAGCCTATGCTCCTGTGCACTCCCATGCGAAGACCATCACCTACCGTGCTCAAGTGAACACCACCTGCTGGGAGCAGTTTTTCTCCCGCGAGATGGACTTGGCCTTTTTGGAGAATTTCGGGCCCAGCGGAATGCAGATTGATCCCAAGGACGAGCAGAGCATGATTGATCTGCAAAAGCGCATTGAGAATGACGAGGGTCCTTTTTATCTCAGTGCCATGGAAATTGCCGCCAAAAAATTAGATGAATCGCTAACTATCTACAAACCAAAGGGAAACTAAGATGCCAGTGAATCAATTGCCTCCAGTCGCAAAATCGTTTTTTACTTTCTGCAAGAAATGCAATGCAGATCGTTACCATGTTGTTCTGGCACACACTTCGGCAAAAACCGCAAAAATCAAATGTGAAGTCTGCGGCAGCCAGAAGTCTTACTCTTTGCCCAAAGCCGGGGCCAGCAGCGCCGCCGGCAAAGCCAAGGTCAGCCGCCCCCGCGCCAGCACCGAATCCGCCCGTCGTTCCACTCACAACGCGGAATATGAGTCCCTGCTGCAGGCCCATGAGGGAGACAAAGAAGTGTCTTACAACATCCGCGCAAAGTTCAGCCTTAACCAAAAAATCAATCACCCCAAATTCGGCGTCGGCATCGTGCGCGGGGTGCAGCCTGAAAAGGTGGAAGTGGTTTTCGCTGATGAAGTCCGCAATCTTGTGCACAATCGTTCGTAATGAGCAGTCCCTGGACCCGGGGTCTTAACCCCGAACAGGTCAAAGCGGTGGAGCATGACTATGGCCCTTTGCTGATTTTGGCAGGGGCCGGTTCCGGCAAAACCACGGTTCTGGTTTCCAGAACCGGGCGCCTGATTGCGGATAAAATCGCGCGGGCGGAGGACATCTGCGTCCTGACCTTCACCAATAAAGCCGCCAAAGAACTCAAACACCGGGTCTCAGCCCGGGTCGGAAACCAGGTCAAAAAAGGCCTGTGGGCGGGCACCTTTCATTCTTTTGGCCTCCAGATCCTGCGGCGTTTTCACAAGCAAGCGGGCTTAAGCCCTTATTTCGGGATTGTGGATCAAAGTGACTGCAACGCCATTGTCAAAGAATTGATGAAGGATCTGAAGAACTCCAGCAAAGACAAGTTCGACGTCGATAAGCTTTTGAACATGATCAACGACCGGCGCACCGGCATGGCTCCTAAAACCGAGGCTTTTGACGAGTACCATGAGATGGCCGAGGTTTTGGCCCCTAAATTCAGCAAACGCCTGGAAATCCTTGGCGTGGTGGATTTTGAAGGTCTTTTAATCAAGCCCCTGGAGCTTTTTAAAAATTATCCGGAAACTCTGGAGAAGGTGCAAAATGCCTTCACCCAAGTCATGGTGGATGAGTTTCAGGACACCAACCGCTTGCAAATGGAGCTGATCCACCAGATCGTCAGGGCCCATCAGAACATCACGGTGGTGGGCGATGATGACCAGTCCATCTACGGCTGGCGCGGGGCCGAAGTGAAAAACATTTTGGACTTCCCCAAGGAATTTAATAACTGTGAAGTGATCAAGCTTGAAAGAAACTACCGTTCCAGCGCCGAGATTTTGGCCGTGGCCAATGCCGCCATCGCGCAAAATAAAAACCGCCACGGCAAGGTTTTGCGCGCGGAAAACGCCCAAAACACCGGCGAGCTTCCGGAGGTTTTCGTTCTTGAACGGGAAGAGGATGAGTGTGACTTTGTGGTGAGTGAAGTGCAGCACTTCCAGCGCCAGGGGTACACCTACCGGGACATTGCCGTCCTTTACCGCTCCAATACGCAAGGGGGGCTGATCGAGAGCTCCCTGCGCCGGGCAAATATCCCTTATAGCATCACGGGAGGGACTTCGATCTTTGACCGCAAAGAGGTCAAGGATGTCATGGCGTATCTCAAACAAGCCCTGGCCCCGAATGAGGTCTCTCTCCGCCGGATCATCAATGTTCCTTCCCGGGGGATTGGCGAAACGAGCATTGAAAAACTCACTGAGTTTTCAAAAGAGCAGAAGTTGACCTTTATCGAAGCCTGCCAGCGTTGGCGGGAGGCCGAGATTCAGGACAAAGCCGGGGAGGCCCTTGAGCAGCTCCTGAACTTCTGCCACAGCCTTCCCTCGCAGATCCTGGATTACAAAGTGGGCTCCAGTCCCGGGGCGCGTTTTGTGGAGATTCTCCAGGAGATCGGCTACCGGCAGTTTATTTATAATGGCGCCGCCGACCCCAATACCGCCGAAAAAAAGTGGCAAGTGGTGGAGATCGTCGGGCGCATTCTCGATGCCTACCTCGGACGGCGAAGTTATGATCTGGAGAACCTAAAATCTTTTATTGATGCCATGATGCTTCGGGATGACGTGAATGAGGAAGATGCCACGCAAAACAAGATGCAGTTAATGACCCTGCATGCCAGCAAGGGACTGGAGTTTCCGGTGGTGATCTTGGCCGGAGTGGAGGAGGACTTGCTTCCGCATAAAACCCTGGGTTCGGATATTGATGAAGAGCGCCGGCTTTTTTATGTCGGGGTGACCCGGGCAAAAAAACGCCTGGTGATGTCGCGTTGTCAGCAGCGAAAGCGCCATGGGGTGGTCCGTCCCGTGTCGCCCTCACGCTTTCTGTTAGAGATCACGCAAAAGCTCTATAGGGAGTTTCCCGCCGGGGCCCGTCCTGTCTCGGGGCAGGAGAGGGAGGACCTGGTGGCTTCGTTTTTAAAGGGTCTTCAGCAAAAAACTCAAAATAATTCCAAGCAGGGTTGACAAGCTCCTTTGTCCGCGATGGGATAAATCTCATTCAAGGAGAATCCCCAGTGGTGAAAGTGATTTCCATTCAAATGCTGAAAGGCGGAGTCGCGAAAACCACGTCCGCCCTCAATATCGGACTTGGCGCCGCTCATTTTGGCAAAAAAATTCTTTTTATAGATTTGGATCAGCAGGCGAATTTAACCTTCGCCCTCGGCGTGGATGTCGACGAGGCGGAGGAAAAACCCGTTTGGCTTGATATCGTCGAGAAGAAGGCCCGCATTCAGGACTGTGTTCTCAAGATCACGGAGCACGTGGACCTGATCCCCTCCAACCTGAACAACTCGGTTCTGGACCGGGTGCTTTTGAATTCCAACCGCAATTGGGCCCAGGCGGTCAAAAGCCCTCTGGCGGCTTTGCGGGAGCGCTATGATATGATCCTGATTGATACGGCCCCGGCTTTGAGCGCCACCAATACGGCGGTGACCGTCGCCTCGGATCTGGTGATCTTGCCCGTCAACCCAGATCGTTTTTCCTATATGGGATTGGAAAAACATCTCGAAGAACTTCGTGAAATCAAGAAAGATTTCGGACTGCAGTTCACGGAGAAGATCCTCTTCACCCGTTTTGACGGCCGGGAGAAGATCAGCCATGAGCTTCTGCAAAAGTGCATGGATTCTTTTGAGGATCTTCTGATGAAGAGCTATGTTCGAACTTCCACCGAGGTGAAAAACACTCTCGGTACGGGAAAAACGATTTATCATTCAAAGTCCAGCGTGCGAGAAGATTATGAGATGATCACGCGCGAAGTTTTAGAATTTCTATAAAGGGGTTCCATATGCCAACAATTAAAGAGTACAACGCCAAGAAGAAAAAAACCCGCCGTCGTCCCGGCCGCGAGACCCATCATGAGCGTCACAAGCACGCGGAGGTGGTGGAAACGCCGGAAGAAGAACAGGTAACAGAGGTGGAAACCACCACTGAGTCCGTGAGCGAGGAGCTCGAAGCCACTCCTTCGGAGGAGGACACTTACGGATCCCACCACCCTCATCCTGAGCAGGAGGGGCGCAAGAAAGTGCACATTTCCTTTCCGTACAGCGAAATGGTGCGCGACAAGGTTCCCAAGGTTTTTGAGGTCGCTGAAAACGTGGCCGAGGAGTGGGTGAACGACGGCAATTTCGAGAATCTGCCGGTGGGGCATCCCTTGGTTCAGATCACTTTGGCGGCAGGCCTGCGCAAAGCAAAGTCCGTGGAGAAGAAGCTGGAAAACGCCGGCGTTTTCCATATGGCCAAGTCGGGCCTTGAGTACGCGAAGTCCAAATTGAACAAGAGATAAAAGAGAGAGTTTCGGAGAGCGACGGCTTATTTGTCGTCGCTGAATTCTTTGAGCTTGTCTTTGAGGGTGCCCAGGATGGTTTTGATCTCCTGAAGCTGTTCTTCGTCCGGGGACAGTTTGTTGGCCGATTGCTCATTAAGGACGGACCAAGTGTCGAGAGAACTCTTCAAATCGCTGTTGATTTGCTCCCACGAGGGCTTGCTCTCCGGCTTTGGTTCCACCGGTTTATTTTCATCTTTATTCGCTTTATCCATTCAATCACCCTGTACTTAATTTGTAAGAGAAAAAGACACTGTTTGACAAGGGAATTCAGACTGATAAATTGGTTCGTTCGCGTTCTTAAAGTATTACTTAAAGGAGTCAGTTCATGTCTCAAGATATCATCTATACGATGAAGGGCGTTTCGAAAGTTTATCCTCCCACACGCTATGTTTTAAAAGACATCTATCTCTCTTACTTCTACGGAGCCAAGATCGGCGTTTTAGGACTGAACGGATCCGGTAAATCGTCCCTGCTAAAGATTATGGCAGGCGTGGATAAGGACTTTCTCGGTGAAGCCTTTCCCGCGAAACAAATGAAAGTGGGTTACCTTGAACAGGAACCCCAACTCGATCCCCAGCTCACGGTGAAAGAAAACATCTTCTCGGGAATGGGGGAGCTTCCCGCCTTAATGAAACAGTTTAACGAAATCAGCGAGAAGTTCAATGATCCCGACCTTGATCCCGAAGAAATGAACAAACTCATTGAGAAGCAAGGGGTGGTTCAGGAAAAACTTGAAGCTTTGGGCGGCTGGGATGTGGACCAGAAAATTGAAATCGCCATGGATGCCCTTCGTTGCCCGGACGGGGACTTGCCGGTCACTCAGCTCTCGGGGGGCGAAAAACGCCGTGTGGCCCTTTGCCGGCTGCTGATGAGCGAGCCTGACATTCTTCTTCTGGATGAGCCGACGAACCACCTGGATGCCGAATCTGTGGCGTGGCTGGAGCAGTACCTGGCGAAGTTCCCGGGCACCGTCATTGCCGTCACCCACGACCGGTACTTTCTGGACAATGTCGCCGGCTGGATTCTGGAGCTGGACCGCGGGGAGGGGATCCCTTGGAAGGGGAACTACAGTTCCTGGCTTGAGCAAAAAGACCGCCGCCAGGCCCAGGAGCAAAAAGAAAACGCCCGCCGGAACAAAACCCTGGAGCGGGAGTTGGAATGGATCCGGCAAGGGGCTAAGGCCCGCCAGTCCAAGGCCAAGGCGCGGATTTCCGCTTACGAAAACCTGCTCAAAGAGCCCACTCCTGAAAGATTGCAAGAGATGTCCATTTATATCCCGCCGGGCCCTCGCCTGGGGGACATCGTCGTTGAGGCCAAGAACATCACTAAGGCCTACGGCGGAAAGCTCCTTTTTGACGATGTCAGCTTCACCATCCCCCGGGGGGCGGTGGTCGGCGTGATTGGCCCTAACGGGGTCGGGAAGACCACGCTGTTTCGCATGTTCACCGGCCAGGAAAAGCCCGACAGCGGCTCTTTTAAAGTCGGTGAAACCGTCAAGATGGCCTACGTGGATCAGAACCGGGAATCCCTGAATCCGGAAAAAACCGTGTGGGAAGAGCTCTCCGGCGGCCAGGAAATGATCCAGCTCGGGCAGAAAGAGGTTCCCTCGCGGGCCTATGTCTCCTGGTTCAACTTCTCCGGCTCCGACCAGCAAAAGAAGGTCGGCACCCTGTCCGGGGGGGAGAGAAACCGCGTGAATATGGCCAAGATCCTCAAGCAAGGGGCGAACCTCTTATTGCTGGATGAGCCCACCAATGATCTGGATGTGAACACCATGCGGGCGCTGGAAGAGGCCATTTTGGAATTCGGCGGCGCTGCGGTGGTCATTTCCCACGACCGCTGGTTCCTGGATCGCATCTGCACCCATATCATGGCGTTTGAGGGGGATTCCAAGGTGGAGTTCTTCCATGGCAACTTCTCAGAATATGAAGAAGACCGAAAGAAGCGTTTAGGGGCGGATGCCGCTCCCAAGCGGGTGCGCTTCAGATCCCTGACCTAAAGAGCTCGCGGAGTGTTTCATAATTTTTTTTAAGCTCGATAAAGGCGCCACTGGCGCCTTTATTCATATCCGGGTGCAGTTTCAGCGCCAGCAGGCGAAAGGCTTTTTTCAGCTCCCCTTCCGTAAAGGCGGGGCTCAGTTCGACTCCTTGCAAGACAAAGAAGCCCCGGGCCGCCGCCTGGGACTCTGTCAAATTATGGGGTGGAGGAGGGGGCTTTGGTCTTGAAGGGTAGATCTTGGCCGCCGACGGCCGGGTGAAGGTGGCGCCCCGGAGTCCCAGAAGGTAGGCAAGGTGGGCGGGATCCTGAGATTGGGAAGGCTCCTGAGATCCTCTCCCTGCAAGGGTTTCCCGCTGGCGAGAGTGAATTTTTTCTTCGAGAATCTGCTGAAAACTGGCCCTGGCGTTCATACCCCTCTCTTCGGCAAAAGGCATGCAAGGCATGAGTCCAGTCTGAAAATGTGACGATTTTCTCTAGGGAAAGTCATCATTTTGCGGACATTTCCCCTCTGAAAAACGGGCTTTTCCCTCGGGGGCAGAGGGAAAATGGTGCTTTTTCAGAGGGAAAAACGCATTTTCTCCTCTGAAAAACCTGATTCTTCGAGCGAAACACAAAAAAAACTTTAAAGGGTTTGCATTTTTTTTTGGACAAACACCAATTGTTGGTTACACTGGGTTCATTCGAGATAGAGTAAGCAAAACCATTAATGGAGGAATACACAATGGCAAAAGCTAAGAAGGCGACTAAGAAAGCCGCTACTAAAAAGGCAGCTCCTAAAGCGAAGAAAGCAGCCCCTAAAAAAGCCGCAACTAAGAAAGCTGCAGCTCCTAAAGCTAAAAAAGCAGCTGGCAAAAGAAAGCCAAATCCTGCTTTCATGAAACCCCTCACTCCCAGCACGACTTTGGCTGCGGTTGTTGGCGCAACTCCACTTCCCCGCACTGAAGTTGTTAAAAAACTTTGGGCTTACATCAAAAAGAACGGTCTTCAAGACACTAAAAACAAAAGAAACATCAATGCTGACGATAAGTTGAAGCCTATCTTCGGCAAAAACACTGTTTCTATGTTTGAAATGACTAAACTTGTTTCCAAGCACCTTAAGTAATCCTTAAGGCCTTAGAAAAGGTTCTAGGACACCCAGCCCCCCTCAGAATTTCCCCGGGAACTTCTGGCGATGGCTGGGTTTTTTCATTTACAGGCCTCGGTGGGTGGACATTTCCATGCCCTTCTGGTAGTTAAGGGGGGTAATTCAGGAGTCTGACGTGGCCATTGTACCGCTAAATAAAGAAGAAATAAAAAAAATGGAAGCGGCCTGCAAGCACGCGGCCCGCACCCTTGAGCATGTTGCCAAATTCGTGAAAATCGGTGTGACCACCGAGGAATTGGACCAGATTGTCCATGACTTCACGCTCTCAACCGGGGCCATTCCGGCCTGCCTGGGCTATAACGGCTATCCTAAGACCATCTGCACCTCCATCAACCAGGTGGTCTGCCACGGCCTCCCTGACGCCACAAAACTCAAAGACGGGGACATTATCAATATCGACGTCACTTCCAAACTGGACGGCTTTTTCGGCGACTGTTCCGCCACTTTCATGGTGGGCGACGTCAGCGAGCGGGCGCGGGAGTTGGTCGAGGTCGCTCTTCAGGCCCGGGATAAGGGCATTGAGGCCATCGCCCCCTACGGCTACACCGGGGATATCGGCTTTGAAACCAATAAATTTGTCACCCGCCGGGGGTATTCCACCGTCAAAGAAATCGGGGGCCACGGCATTGGCCGCCGTTTCCATGATGAGCCCTTTGTCCCCGCCTGGGGCAAGCGTGGCAAGGGGGATAAACTCATTCCCTGGCAATGTATCACCGTGGAGCCCATGGTGAACGAGGGCACTGAGAGCTTTGTGGAGAGAGCCATCCCGGGATCCAGCATCATGTATTACGAAACTGCCGATGGCCTCTTGTCAGCGCAGTTCGAGCACACTATTCTTGTGACCGACACCGGTTACGAAATTCTGACCGTACCCTAAAAAACTAAAAGGACGAGGTTCATGTCATCTACAACTACAGCGAATGGAAAAGCCGCTATGAAGAAAAACACGAAAGCGACTGTGAAAGCCCCTGCGAAAACAGCTCGAAAAACCACCACGGTTCCGGCCGTCACCCCCACCCGGGATTTCCGGGTTTGCAAAGAGGCCATGGAAAACCCCCAGGTATTCGCGGAACTAGCGCGTTGGGGCCGGGAAGAAATCTCCATTGCCGAAACCGAAATGCCGGGGCTGATGGCTCTGCGCAAGGAATATAAAAAACAACAGCCGCTCAAAGGCGCCCGCATTGCCGGCTGCTTGCACATGACCATCCAGACGGCGGTCCTGATTGAGACCCTGGTGGAACTGGGCGCGGAAATCCGCTGGTCGTCTTGCAATATCTTTTCGACCCAGGACCATGCAGCGGTGGCCATCGCCGCAGCGGGCATCCCGGTTTTTGCCTGGAAAGGAGAAACCGAAGCGGAGTTCAACTGGTGCATTGAGCAGACCATCACAGGTTGGGGGAAAGACGGCTTTAATATGATCTTGGATGACGGCGGGGACCTCACCAATATGATGCACGAGCCGCGGTTTGCAAAAGAGATGAAAAACATCATCGGGATTTCCGAAGAGACCACCACCGGGGTTCATAACCTCGAGCAGTTGGCAAGACAGGGCAAGCTGAAAGTGCCCGCCATCAATATCAACGACTCCGTGACGAAGTCCAAATTCGACAACCTTTACGGCTGCCGCGAGTCCCTGGCGGACGGGATTAAGCGCGCCACCGACACCATGGTCGCCGGCAAGATCGTGGTTGTGGCCGGCTATGGCGATGTGGGTAAGGGATCCGCGCACTCAATGCGAGGCCTCGGCGCCCGCGTCTTGATCACGGAAATCGACCCGATCTGCGCCCTGCAGGCGGCGATGGAAGGCTTTGAAGTGACGACCATGGATGAAGCCGCTCCTTTGGCGGATATTTTTGTGACCGCCACCGGCTGCTGCGATATCATCACCGAGAAGCATTTTACCAAGATGAAAAACAACGCCATTGTCTGCAATATCGGGCACTTTGATATTGAAATCGATATGGCATGGCTTAACCGCAATTCAAAAATCCGCGAAGTGAAGCCCCAGGTGGATATTCACACCTTGAAAAGCGGCAAGCAGGTGATTGTTCTGGCCAAAGGCCGCCTGGTGAACCTGGGCTGCGGCACTGGTCACCCGAGCTTTGTGATGTCCAATAGTTTCACCAACCAGGTGCTGGCGCAAATGGAACTCTTCCTTAACCGTGACAAGTACCAGGAGTTGCAAGTGTACCGTCTGCCGAAGCATTTGGATGAAAAGGTGGCGGCCCTGCACTTGGATAAGCTGGGCGTGAAGCTGACCAAGCTCACCACCAAGCAGGCCAAATACCTGCATATGGAAGCCACAGGGCCCTTTAAGCCGGACCACTATCGTTACTAAACGGAAAAAGAGTCTGAAAATAGAAAAACCCCTGTCCTTTAGGAGCAGGGGTTTTTGTTTTTTAGCCGGCGGTCACCGCTGACCGGTGAGGGGCCTCAAAAAACTACCGATTCCGGGGGATATTCAAAAAACTGCAATACGCTTTGAGTTCCTGAATGCTCTCCCGGATATCATCCAGGGCCCGGTGTTGGTTGGACTTGCCGTAAACAAAATTGAACTTCTTATTGATAATGACCTTCCACGAACTCACGTCCACCATGCGGTAGTGCAAAAGGGAGCTGAACTCGGGAAAGTATTTATCAATAAAGAGGCGGTCCTGGCTGATGGAATTGCCGGCAAGGATGGGCTTGTCCTTAGGATCCGGGAAGTGTTTTTTGACGAGGTCGCAGAGCTTGGCTTCCACCAGGTCCGGGGCCATCCCGTAGGGGACTTTGGCGGTGAGGCCGGATTTCCGGTGGTGTTCGGTATTCCAGGAGTCCATATTGTCGAGGTAAGTTTGCGGCTGGCGCACCACGGTTTCGAATTGGTCTAATTCCTGAAAGTCAAAATCGGTGATGATGGCCGCCACTTCGATGACGACCTCTTTTTTGACATCCAGGCCAGTCATCTCCATATCAATCCAGAACAATTTATCCATTAGGGCTTCTTTGCTAGTCCGACGTCAATTGCGTCGCAAACGGTTTGAATGAGCTTATTCTCATCCCACGGTTTGTCGATAAAAGCAAAGGCTCCGAGGCGATTGGCCTCAGAAACCATGTCTTTGTGACGGTATCCCGAATGAATAATGAAGGGGGTGTTCAAGCCCTTTTCGCGAATCCACTTCAGGACCTCGAGACCGGATTTTTTCGGCATTTTTTCATCGGACAAGATGGCATCAAATTCCTGTCGGGCAAGGATATCGATGCCCTCCATGCCATTGGCGGCTTGGACAATCTCCAGGATGTAGTCCTCCAGCAGAGCAATGAGCACTTCTCTGAGTTCGGCCTCATCATCAATTATTAGGAGTCTTCCCCGTTTTTGATTCGTCATTAAATATGATTAAAATGAATGTTTGAATCCGTGGCAAGTGAGGAAAGTGGAAGGACCAAACAAATTTTAGTTAAGACTTACAACTCGACTTTGAGATTGGAATAAATGCTCTTCGGAGAGTTCTAATTTTGCGCCCTCGCCTTGAAACTCTCTTGAGTCTAGGGTTTCCGGGGAGGGCCCATTTTTTTGGGGGACTGCCGGATTATTTTTTTGGGGCCTTGTCGATGACTTTGTAGTCTCCGGCGTGGGCGACGGCCTCTTTGATTTTGGTTTCATTGAGGGGGGTGCCGGCTTTGCTGGAAAGGACCATTTTGCCGATGGTGATGTCGCATTTTTCAATGCCATCGAGTTTGCAAACCTGGGCTTTGAGGGCTTTTACGCAGCTATTGCAGGTCATGCCGGACACTTCGTAAGTGTTGGTTTCGGCAAAAGCGGACAGGGGGAGGGCCAAGAGGACGGGGACGAGCCATTTCATAGTTAAAATCTCCTTTATGAAGGCCTTATCATACCCTATGAGGGGTATTAGCCAAGGCTTGCGCGGGGCACAGATGCCCAAAGGACAGGCAAAAAAGAGGCAAAGCGGAGGGGCCTGGGGGGTTGAGGCCAAAACTTTTCGAAATTCCCTGCAAAATCTTGTTGAATCGGTGAGGGGAGACCAGTATAAATGGTTCCTCATCACACATATGCGGGGTGGTAGTTAAGTTGGTTATAACGTCCGCCTGTCACGCGGAAGGCCGCGGGTTCAAGTCCCGTCCACCCCGCCATTTAATTCACGTCGGCTTCGCCGAAGTAGCCGGAACCGAGGTCGTGACCCTCGGTTTTTTTGTGTCTGAAATCTTAGCTCTTCGATTCCAAATTTTTATTTAATGCTTTTAATGCTAAGTTATTTGAAAAAAATCTATAACGCCCGCTTTTTTCCTGACTCAAAATTTTAATATCTGATAGGTGGGTTAAATATTTTGCGCAAGTTTGCCAGTGAATCCCAGTTTCTTCTTCCATAAACTTTGAATGCGTAGTTGGGTTTTCAAAAATGTGGTTGATTACAATTTCGACGTTGGATTTCTTAATTATATTTTTTTTATCTTCCATTAATCTACCTATTAATTCTAATCTTGCGACATCCAATTTATTTATAGCAATTTGAGTGGTATTAGCTTGGTATCCAAAACCAACAATCATAAACTCAATGAAGTCCCACCATTTATTTTTTGTGGTTACTTCTAGTAAGAGATTTTTATATCTATTTTCGAATTCGCTAAGATACCCGCTAATAAACAGAGCAGGATAGTCAAGCAAACCATCTTGCACTAATTGTAAAACCATTAGTATGCGTCCTGTGCGCCCATTTCCATCTTCAAAGGGATGGATTGCTTCGAACTGATAGTGGCATACTGCCGCTTTAATCAATGGAATGAATTCTTCATTTTTATCAGCAAAAGTTTCCCAATTGCTTAGTAGCCTATTGATGTCTTTGTGAACGGGGGGAGTATAAATTACGTGTCTTGATCCGTCTGTAAGTTCATTTGTTATACTGTTTTGTTGTTGCCTAAACTCACCAGGGACACCTTTGCTTACGTAAAGATTCTTATGAATTGCTTTTATCGTACGTGAAGAAAGTCCATATTTTTCTAGGGATGCTTGTCCCGCAAATAGTGCGTCTCTATATTTCAAAACCTCTTTATTATTCTGACTTCTTTCTTTATCTGGTTTTGTTTCGTCCTCTAAGGCGGACTCGATAGTTGTGTGGATATTTTCGACCGCACTACTGCTTATAGATTCCTGCAAATATAAAGAGTTTAATAAGATTTCAGGATTATTGATGTTTGAGAGGGAGCCCTTAAGCTCGGAAATAGCCTTTTGAGCCTTAGTTGTAATAGCAAATAATGAATTTAAGTTGGGATGATCCGTTAACTTTATTGAAGGAGGAAGTTCTTTTAGATCAAAGGGCTGCTTAGGATAATACATCGTTATACCGGTCCTTTTTCGATATATGGTATTAAATATATCGAAAAAATGCAATAGTTTCGATGTGTGATAGCCCATAGATCGAAAAAGAGAGTTAAATTCAATTGGTTAGAATTAGAGTTCTCAACTTGGTACACATAGATCACGACTCGCTACAAAAGTTCTAAACTCGTCCATTCGATCTCGCCAAATTTTATTGCCACTGTGGCAGTGAAATTGGCAAAGCGAAGGTTCTCTTCTTCGATTTTACTATTTTTTCTTTAAAGACTGAATGATCTGATCCAGCTTTCCTAAAAATTGTGAGCGGGCTTTTTTATCCATCGGAGCAGGCCCTCCACGCATTTCACCCATGTGTCTTAAGTTCTGCATCAGTTCGCGATTGGCGACGGCAGAGCTAACATTATCTTCCGTGAACTCGATACCTTTTGGACCCAAGACACGCGCTTTCTTTTTCACGCAGCGATCGGCTAGAAGTATGTCTGATGTGATAACAATGTCGTGATCAGTTACTTGCTCAACAATCCAGTCGTCTGCGGCGTCGAAGCCCCCAGAGACAGTTTTCATTTCAATCAGCGGACTAAGAGGTAAATTCTGATATTGGTTGGCGACCACAAAGGTTTTGATTTGGTAGCGCTCAGCGACTTTGTAGGTCTCTTCTTTTACGGGACAGGCATCTGCATCAATGTAGATATGAATCATTCAAATAGAATGTCTCTATTAAGCCAGGATCCCAAGTGATGACTCGAGGCAAAATGTTCTAAACTCGTCCCATTTGCCCCGCCAATTTTCACCGCCGTAGCGGCGGTACCCGAAACCGAGGTCGTGACCCTCGGTTTTTTTGTGCCTGGGGTGTAAATAGTATTTCGTTTTTACTTTCTAAGTTCAAAGATGTTTCTGTTAAAATTGAGTGGGCAAGAAGGTAGCAAACTTGAATTTTGAGTAACCAAACTGCCCATGGCAGGGGGCTTTTATTTTGGTAAATACAGACAGGTCCAACCCGAATCCGAAAATAGATCCGCGTCAATCGAGCTATTTGCAAAATTCAGTTTCAAAAATTTGATCCCATGCTTGCCGCCGGCGGCAAGCGGGAGGTAAGGCCATGCCTAAAAAGGCTCATAACTTCGTATGATGAGTGAACTTACAGGTGGGGTGCTCATCGTCAGACCCACGCGGGTTGCTTTTTGGGTAAGCCACTCCCTTTCGCGGTGTGTTCGCTAGTTTTTTAGGTCGTATGAGCTCAAATCCTACATCAATTTCCTAATCCTATCTACAGCATTCCTGCAGACGAACTATTCAATTGGCAGAGAACTCTTTGTTATCCACACATCAAGCTGTGGATAAATGTGGGAACTGAGAAGAAAACACTGGGAACAGGAGCAGTCACTTTCAAACACAGTGTTGACTTAAGCTTCAGCCCACTCTGTGCGGGTGGTACTCGGACAGGAAAAAATTAAGCCCGCTTGAGGACAATAGTCACGGAAGTGCCGCTGCCCTCGATACTCGAGATTTTGAAGTCGCCGGTCCATTCTTTGAGAGTCTGGATCGCGTTATAGATTCCGAGACCAGAGCCTGCGGTAGCATGACCTTCTTTTCCAATGGAAAGTCCTTTTTGGCCAATGCGTGCAAGATTCTCTGCTGAGATACCTTTGCCATTATCACTAATTTCGATAAACACCTGGCTGGGTGTCGATCTCGTTTCAACAAGTACTTTTGGGTCTGCAACTTCGTCACAAGCTTCGAAAGCATTGTTTAAAATATTTGAGAGAATACGTGCCAGCGCTTTTTTTTCGCCAATGACGGAGGCAGGCTCAGTGATTGAATTTGAAATAATAATCTCGGCTTCTTCTGCCCAGATAGATTTCTTTTCAGCAAGGACTTGCTCTACGACCTGCAGTGCTTCTGCTTTAAGCTGATTCTCCTGTTTGTTAGAATCTACGAATTGCAGCGCAGTAGGGCGGTTCAGATCGTTAAAAAGCGATTGTGTACGTTCAATTGCTAAAGTCAAAACGGACTTGAGCTCAGGATCCATTTTTGGAATGAGGCGTACAATTGTGTTAATAGCGGTTAACGGAGAAGCAACGTCGTGGCGAATCTGCCGGGTATGATCAAACATCATTTGCTTCTCGATTTCGACAGCCTGAATACGGGTTTCGGCAATCCGCTTATTTCGCTCAAGTACTTTGTTAATCTGCCTAAAAGAAATAAGGATAATTACGTATACTAAAATCTCTAAAAGGATCTTCGAAAGATCTAGTCTAGGCTGGATTTTTACCAAGAAGTTTGTCCCGTTAATAGAGGTGATTTTGATGCTTTTTGTTCTTAAATCATCAAGCCACGAATCTATATGGCATCTTTTATTCGTAGAAGTATCGTAAAATAAGCGATCGGCAGTGTTTGATTCTCGCACTTGCGCACAATCAATAAGTCCCAACGACTCCACATCCGAGAGGGACTTGGATAGGGCATATGTATTGGCGATGATAGTCTCGTTTCTAAGAATGCTTCCAACTGCAGAAAGAAGTCGCTCTGAATCGCTAGCTTGCATCGTACGGAATGTCGCAAACGCTACTGTTAAAACAGCTATCAAAATGAATGTTTTCTGCAGCATTGACTTCACAAATACACCTTAATAAAGAAAACGCTCTAGTAGACCTTGGTTCCAAGTGTTCCATCCATCGACGATAGTGCGAGCTAGAAAGTAATTTCCATCATCAATTTGTTCGCATCGATGAAACTTAATTTGTGATACCGGCCATTGCTCTTTTTTGGGCCTATAAATCTGATCTAAGGCAACTTGAGAGTTCTTTGAAAAGAAATGGACTTTATTGTCAGGAAAAACGTCTCCTCGATCTGGATTATTTTTTACTGCCAGATAATGTCGGAAGGATTCCAAAAGGGAGTGCTGCCAAAGGTTGCCACCGGTTTTCTGAGCGGAGGAGCCAGGGTAAATCCCATTGTCTTTTAGCCCCATTGTCTGCGCAATCTCTAAAGTGACCCATTTATCTTCTATCGGAACTGCAAGATCTTTTTTGAAATATAGAACTTTATCGAAATGACTAGCAAAAAACTTCGAAACTGGGTCGAGATCCTTTTCAACGACTTCCGCGGGGATCTCTTCAATGAGATAGTCTTCATCAATCCACTTACTCATCACCCATCTTTCGTGAGCTTCAGCAATAGATCGAAGAATTGTGTTTTCGCGATGAAAACCAACCGCAAAGCCACAGGCAGTAGAGACCGAATCAAGACCCCATACCTTATGTTGGTCTGGATTCCTATAGATCTTATGATAGTTCATGCGCTCCAGAAACTCAGCAATTGCGATTTTACGTGCGTAGTCTCGAGTGGCGGCAAACCCGCCCGAAATAGGAAATGACTGATCATCTAATATTGAGCAGTGCCAGAACTCAACCCCAGGGTGAATTGGAACCAATGCTTCTTGAGCAGAAATTTTCTTTGAAGTAAGGCGTTGCATGACTTCAAGCATGAGTATTACTCCAACTCAAGTTGGTCGAAGCGAACGACGCTAATTAACGGGCTCACAGACTCTCGATTAACTTCAGGCGACAAGTACATCATTACACCATAGTGAGTGACTGGCAGCACAGACACGTCGTCGAAGACAGCTTGGTTAAACTCATCAGAAAACTCTTGGTCATTAGTTATTCCATTTTCATAATCTTCGATTGATTTGCAGACTTTCCCGGACTGATCGGGGAAGCGAAGACCAATTTCAGAGCAGAAAACAACGCCAAGACCCCATGCCTCGGCACCGCCACCAATAGAAGACCCATGAAAACGAATATCATATTTGTCATCCATTTTTTCGGACCATGTTTTTGCGCTGGCATCAAATACGTAATCAATGTTTAAAGCTTTAAGCGCTGGTTCTAGGACTAACCAATTGAGGTATTTTCTATCGCCTTTTTCCGGTTTCTTTCCTTGAATAATAAGAGGGTAGTCAGGCTTTTTATATTTGTACCCTGGAGTAAACGTCAGTACCTGATTCTTAGGAGGCTGATTTGGATAGAAAAAGTCCGTCTTGTAGTGGTTTTCAATTTCAGAATGAAGTTTCGCTTTTTCAGAGGCAATAGCTTGCTTCAACATCAAACGATTGTCTTTTGAAGCAAAGAATTTGCCTTTTGAGTTGTGACTCAAAAGGATCGGGTTGATATACTCAGGAACAAGGTTATATTTCTTTAAGTTTTCACCTGGAAAACTAGTTACTGTGAATGAATCCAAGATAGTGGGTAGTTTTTTATTCTCTATGCTATCCAATGAAAAGTAAAAGTGGACCTGTTTAGGAGAGTTTTTAATAGCGTTTTTCCAATCCTGACGAAGCTCTAGCACGCTCTTTACCCCCGGATGGTGAGAAACAATTTTATAGGGGCCGGATGAAATAAATTGGTTATTGTCCTTCCAAGAGCCACCGCTATTGCGATTGGCAGAGCAAATATATCCAAATGGTGCAAAAGAGAGAATTTGTACGACTCCGCTGCGAGTCGCTTCGGCAAAACGTAAGATGATAGCATCGCTGGCTGCTTCGATACCACTAATGGTGTCGGCTGCGCCGGCAACAAAATCTTTGTATCCAGCGAGTTTTGAAAGAACTGGGACCGGGGATTTTGCTGCCAAGAACTTAATTGAGGTTTCAATGCTCTTCTTGAATGACGCTGGAGTTATTTCTTCGCCATTTTCGCAGACGAAGTTCTTATGCATTTCAAATTTCCATGTACCGTTTTTATCTACAGACCATGATTTTGCGATAAGAGGTTCGTATCTGCCTTTATTAGAATATACGACTAAATTACCAATGAGGGGTTGCATGACAACAGCATATTCATACCGCTCGGCCTCATAGAGGTTGAGCGGTATTTTTAGGCCTTTGCTATTAAAAACGTAATTTAGCTCACTCACTCTTCCGCCTAGCGAAAATAGATTAGTCGTGAAACCCATCACCTTTGTTAAATGGCCCGATTGCTGAATAAATAGGAACGACAACAGAAATACCGTTAATAGTATGAACGTTGATATTTTCGCCTTCTTCATCCGCACTCACTTTCAGAACTTCATTCCAATCAATAACGACCTTAGCTTGTTCACGATAAGCCTCCTTAACGGCCTCAGGATTAATGCCGACTTGAGTGAGATTTTTCAGCGATAAAGTTACTTCGCTGGACGCTTGAGCAATGTTTGCGGCTGCGGCAATCCCGCCAACCAGAATCGTATTGAGTTTTTTCATCAGTCCCCCAACGTGTTTTAAAGGTGTAGAAGTGGCTCTAATAGCAAGAGGGGTGCCAGGCTCAAGGTGAATGGATTCCGGATAAGCATCCTGAGGGCGAATAAAACGGGTAATAATTATAAATTAGACAAGTTTATATCCATCACCATAGTCAAGTTGACACCACCGCATAAGTACTTGGTTCTATTGTGGAACTTAGATACAAGTTATCCAACCGTAACGCAAACTACAGAGAATTTATTCCCAAGATCTTTAAGAACCATGACGGGCTGCTTAGAGCCTAAAGTGCGGCGTGCGCGACGTACTGAATGCGTTTTTCTTCAAGAAATTGCAAAAAAAGAAATCATGTTAGCGAGCTAACGCCATCTGACTCAGGATGCTCGATACACTGAATCTTGGGAGAACGCCTGAGTAATAGAACAGCTATGTAAAACACTTGATTTTCTAATCTTCGAAATCACAAGGGTATTTTCACGCTTTGAATCGGGGCGGCTTCAGAGAGAACTCTGTACGGTTGAGGTTCACTTCTTCGGTATAGTTCTTAAAGCCGCGGGCTTCAGACACAGTGCGGATGGCGGTGAGGATCGCTGAAGGAATGTCGCCATTCTCTTTAAAATTGGCTTTGATGTATTCAAGCTGGGCTTCGTCGTCACCACGCAAATCTTCAACCAAACTTTCTCGATAGGAAACACCGGCTTTTTTTGCTTTTTTTATTTTGTGTTCTCCTCTTTCAAGGCGGGCCTGGATGCGAGCCACAGTGACTTTATTTCGTAGCGACTTGAGCCAGTCCCGAAAGGGTTGTTTTCCGTCTTCTGTTTCTTAATTGACGAGAGTCTTGGGTGTCGCGTCCACAAAATAGAATGTAGCTCATTAGCTACACAATTATAAGAAAACTCATTCCACTGTGGAACGAGTAGGGTCGCTTTGTCCGCTAGCAGCCGTCAGGAGTCCCAATTGAAATGTGGCAAGTTATTGAAATCACTGAAAACTGATGCTAACAGTCGGTTAGAGTCTGTCACCTTTGACCCCGTCCACCTCGTCCATTTTCACCGCCGCTCCGGCGGTACCCGAAACCGAGGTCGTGACCCTCGGTTTTTGGCTCTGGGTTGTATATACAAAATGCTTATAATTAGATCGGTGGCTCTTCTCACTTTGTCCGAGGTTCTGGACAATGATTCTCTTTTTTCAGACCGGCGGACGCCGAGGCGTATATATCCTCTTTGGCGTTGGAACTTTCAGTGGCACTGGTCTTGTTCAATGAATTGAGCACAACCCATTCACGTTACAACAAGGAGAGCTATATGAACAAAAAAACAATAATCAGCTTGCTGCTAGTCGCTCAATTATATGGGCAAGTGGCTTCGGCAAATGAAGTGGTGATCTCGTCGGCAAGGCTGCATAGTTTATCAGGAACAGAAGTAACAACTCTCCTCGAAGCAGGGGCAATTCAGCTTCGAGGAGAACAGGCGTTTTTGAACCTACAGAAGCTCAATACACTTCTACGTCATCAGGAACAAGTTGTGGCGTTGGCTAAAGATGCAAATGCCATGTCCTCACGATTTGTGCCTTATGGACACACTGACGACCTCCTTCGAGCTCAGCATGAGGAAATAGCGAAAGAGCTAAGCGTTCGGTATGTTCCCTACGGAAACACCTAATTAAAATGGGGTGCCCAAATGAAAAATCAATATTTAGAAAATTGGTTGAGGATGGTTTCTGAGCCGAACGAGGCGTTAAAGGACAATTTGGGCACCGCAATCTGGATTGATGGAATACAAAAACTTCAGGACTTGGAAATCGCCAGTTTTTTTAAAAGTCCCATCACGCTTAATGAAGCCGAAAAATACGCATTTTCATTGTTGAACATGGCAGTTGCGGAATGTCGATCCGAAGAAGGGTTTTTAGTTTCAGGCCACGCAAACTTGATGCTTCACTCGCCATTGTATCGGATCATCAATAACAAGCAAGCCACCCGGGGAAATTCCTATATTTTTGAAAGCGATGAAATCGGGGCGTTCCGTCCTTGGACAAATACGATTTCTCTAGGTACCAAGTTTTATTCTACTTTTGCAGGGAAGACCCGTATTCCATTTTATACCTTTAATCATGAAAATACCCACTTAAAAGTGTTCAAAGGGGTTTACTCCAATTTAAGCATGTGTGATGAGGAAATGAGGGATCTCTTTATTTTAAGCGAGTGGGTTTGTATTTCCATGGACCTTATTCTTGCCCATGACCTTATGAGGGCAAATCAACCAGCTTGTTTTAGGGAACTATGTCGAGTGCCCTTCAACCAAAAAGGACAAAATATTTTTACTCGTGTTTGCAACTCGATTCGGGAAGTGAATTCATTCGCCAATGAATTTCGCCAAACCTTTCTAAGTGGCGAAAGAAGGTCGGCGGTATTTGACTTAATTTCGGAAGAAACATTACACTTGCACCGTGAGTACGCTGAAAATACCTTGTTGATCGAGGCGAGAAAAATTCCTGCCGCGATGGAGAATGGCGAGGCTTTAAGCCTTTTGGAAAAATTACGGACCTCGTCTTTGACAGATTTGATAAGCGAATTAATCGGAGTTCAGTATGTTTAAAAAATGTGAGTGGACTGAGGTTTCGTCTCCAAAAGTAAATAGATTTTCAAAAGGCTTTACGGCTGTCAGCGATGATCAGAAATATTTTTTAAAGAGTCCTCTTGAAGATGGATCTTCTCAGTCACAATTCTCTGCTGAGAGCCTGTTTTATCAAACAGTACCTCCGGCTTTGGGGATAATGCCCCGTCTCGGAGAGGTGACTTTTAATGGCGAAGTAGCTCGAGTTTTCCCCTATATTGAAAAAGACCTGGTGGATTTTGTAGGGAAATTTAATCCTCTTACGTTAAAGGAGAAGCTTCTGTTGCCTGTTTTGGCAGCAGTAAGGCATATTCATAAGTTCGGATTTGTTCATGGTGATTTGAAGCTTGAAAATATCCGTATCGAGGAAACTGATAATAATTTTTCAATCTTTGTTTCGGACTTTGGCAGGGCGGTTCAAATGAATGAGTTCGTTCCTAACAGGTTGGGGGCTCTTTCTCAACATATTCCACCTGACCTTTCGGTGGGGCCTCAACTTGATGTATACTCTATCGGAGTTTTGGCTTTCCAACTTTTATTTGGATTCGATTTTATTAAAAAATTTCAGATGGCCGGAAGAAACTTTCGGTTGTTGCCGGAGGCTCAGGCAGTTGACCCTCAAGTTCTAGAGTTTATCTCTAGAGCAACAGAGCCTTCGGCCTTAAAAAGGTTCAAGTCTCTCCAGGAGGCCGAGTCCTTTTTGACCGGACAGGCTCCTTCGCAAGAATATAAAATAGCCCCGTACGATCTGGCGCAAAATTTCGAATTTTATCTCGAATGCATGCGTGAAACATTTGTCGCAAGTAACAGATCCAGTGCTGACTTTGAAGCATTCGTGGGGCCCTGGGGCGAGAAGTACCACCAACGCTTAAAAAAATGGACTAGTGGCACAAACTCTCATCTAGTGCATATGCAAAAAGGGGAGGGGTTGACTGGTATTTGTGAATCCACGGTGAGAGAGGATGGCACGGCACTTATCAGCACAATCTTTGTCATTGATACAGAGAGAGGGAAGGGAAGTGCCCAAGCGCTTGAGAGAGCGGCTATGGATTTTTTTGAAAGTCAAAATCGAACGGAGGCTCTGCTAAATGTGTCGCCAGACAATCATAGAGCCATTGCTTTTTATCGAGAACTGGGATGGGAAGTGACTCCACATTGCCCTTATCCTGATGCAATTCAGATGCGGAAGAAAATAAGAAAAAGGGGAAGCTGAGTCCTGTTGTGGAACCTCCAACGAAAGCAAACATGAGGCCCCAACTTATTTAAGCGATCGATTTTACTGAATAATTGACTTTTTTAATAAATTAACATGTAAAAATTAATAAAATTGAGATTCGGTCTTGATATTATTAAGATCTAATGGCATATTTCTTAAATAAATTAAGTTTCAGATAAAGTTTATTAAGAATTGGAATCGGAAATATGAATAAGGTGAAAGATTGGAAAGAGCTCACAAATCTGACCCAAAACAAGAGCCTGATTGTTGAGAAAGTCCGTCTTACAGAAAGCGGCATCGCAATCGAAGGTCCCTTTGAATTGCCAACACTCGCGAGGCTCACGCTCGAAGATCAAGTTTTCGTGATGGCCTTCGTTAGCACTCATGGCTCGATCAAAGAGATGGAAAAGATTTTTGGCGTCAGTTACCCGACTATTAAAAGCAGATTGAATAAAATTTCAGAACAATTGCAGTTGGTGGATGTAAATCCAGCCCCATCTAGATCCGACATCCTTGAAAAACTTAATCGCGGGGAAATCACAGCACAAGAAGCCGCGGAACTGTTGAGAAGCGTATGATACCTCCCTTGATGTTAAGGCTTGCTGTGTATGGGCACGGGCAAAAAAGATTTAATATATGGGTCCCTCTAATGTTGATCTATCTGCTGTTAATGCCGTTGTTTTTGCTGGCTCTGCCTTTTTTAATTTTAGGTGGTTTAGCGCTGTGGATCTTTGGCCGAGGAAGAACACCTTTTTCGATCTGGGTCGTACTTTACGAACTTTGGTGTGCTTCGAGGGGAATTAACATTGAAGTGAATTCAAAAACGGAACGCGTTTTAATAAGAATTTTTTAAACATTTATGGAGAAATTTATGTCTAACGAGAAAAAACAAATTTTAGAAATGCTCGCTCAAGGAAAAATCACGGTTCAAGAGGCCGAGTCTCTTTTATCTGCGGTTGGCGAAAGTCCTCAGATCACCACGGAGAATGGCTCTCAGAAGGAAATCAAATTCCTTCGTATCAGTGTCGATTCTGCGGAGGCGGATGGGGACAAAGTGAATATCAAAATCCCGATTAAATTTTTAAAGGCGGGGCTTAAGTTTACAGCCTTTTTGCCAGACAAAGCCTACGACAAGGTGAATGAGGCACTGGAGCAAAGTGGATTCCCAATGGATCTCAAAACTATGAAGAATGCCGACTTTACAGAGTTGCTGCAGGCCTTGTCAGAAATGGACATTCATGTCCAAGATAAAAAAGGGGAGACGGTTCGTATTTTCTGTGAATAACAGATTTCATCCGGATGATATCCATAGAGTTTTCGGACGATTTATCACAAAAATATATGAGTCCTGCCGCCGCTCCGGCGGTGCCCGAAACCGAGGTCGTGAACCTCGGTTTTTTCTTACCCGAAATGTCCAATTACAAGAGGATTTTTTATGTCAAAAGGCGCTTCTTCCGCTTTCCAGGTGCGCTTTTAAAATGGCGGGCCTAGGCTTAAGGTGATTTTTGTCCCAAAGAGACTCTTTGAAAGGTTCAGGGGATTATGAGAGGTCCAGGGCGATTATTTATGTTCGCGACGGGCATTGAAAACAGTTGTCCCACAATTCAAGGCGGGCGGCGGGTCGATCAAATGGAAAAGTGCCGGCACTATGAGAATTGGTCGGAAGATTTTAATCTCGTTGAAGACTTGGAAATTTCTTATCTCAGATACGGCCCGCCAATTCATCGCACCTGGCTCGGGGTGGGAAAGTATGATTGGTCCTTCTCGGATATCACCTTTGGTGATCTGGCAAAACGAAACATCGTGCCAATAACTGATCTCTGTCATTTTGGCCTTCCTGATTGGCTTGGAAATTTTCAGAATCCGGAGGTTCCCCAGCTCTTCGCCGATTATGCAAGGGACTTTGCCCTCCGTTATCCCTGGGTCCAGCTTTATACTCCGGTCAATGAAATGTTCATCTGTGCTCTTTTCTCCGCTTACTATGGCTGGTGGAATGAGCAGCTAAAGACGGACACATCTTTTGTGACGGCTCTCAAACACATTGTGAAAGCAAATGTTCTGGCGATGGATGCCATTCTTAAAGTCAGGCCCGATGCCATTTTCATTCAAAGCGAGTCCACGGAATATTTCCATGCGGAAAATCCTGATGCCATCAAGCCGGCTGAAATTATGAACGCAAGACGATTTCTCTCGCTGGATTTAAATTACGGCCGCCGGGTGGACTCCGAGATGTATGAGTATTTGATGGACAATGGCATGACACGGGAGGAATACCACTTTTTCTTTGGTTGGCACCTCAAACACCATTGTATCATGGGAAATGATTACTACATCACCAATGAACATCGCGTGTCCGGTGACGGGAGGACCAAAGCTTCCGGAGAGGTGTTCGGCTATGACGAAATCACGGTCCAATATTACAATCGCTACTTGATCCCAGTGATGCACACGGAGACAAATTTGAATCAAGGCCCCCGAGGGGACGAAGCGGTCACCTGGCTTTGGAAACAATGGGCCAACGTTCTTCATATCCGAAACAAAGGCATCCCCGTTGTCGGCTTCACCTGGTACTCACTGACGGATCAAGTGGATTGGGACACCGCTCTGAGGGAAGAAAATAACCGGGTCAATCCGCTGGGATTGTACGACCTTGAGCGGAGAATCAGACCTGTTGGAGCCGCTTACAAACAGTTGATCAGAGATTGGCGCCAGGTTTTACCGACCCAGAGTGTTTGTCTCAAGGTTCCCATCATCTTTCCTCATGCCCATGACGAGGAATGGGCGAATCGTCAGAGGGTTGAAGCCGAGTCCAATCTCGGTGCCGGAACCTCGGCTCCCTCCGTTACAAATTAGGAGATCCGTATGTCCCAGGAAAATGAGTTTCTCGGAAAAGTGGCGATCGTTACCGGTGCTGCCAGCGGGATCGGGCTGGAAACGGCCAAGCTTTTTGCTGCCGGAAAGGCAAAGGTCGCGTTGATCGACTTAAATCAGGAAAAACTTAAACAAGCCAAAGAGGAAGTTGTGGGACCAGCGGAAACCTGGACTTGTGATGTTGCAAAAGCCGACCGGGTCGCTCAGGTGGTTGGTGAGGTTGTTTCTCATTTTGGCGGGCTTGATATTATTGTGAATAATGCGGGCGTAATGATTTTTAAACCTTTGGCCGAGCACACCACCGAAGACTGGTGGAAGGTCTTGGGGGTGGATCTGCTGGGTGCTTTTTATTTTACTCAACAGGCTTTTTTGAAAATGAAAAACGGGGGGGTTGTCATCAATGTCTCCAGCATTCATGCGGTTGAAACCACTCCCTCCGTGACATCCTATGCGGCGGCAAAGTCGGCCATTCTTTCTTTAACCCGCTCTGCCGCAATCGAAGGAAAAGCCAAAGGGATCCGGGTCAATGCGGTGTTGCCGGGAGCGATCGACACTCCGATGTTGTGGGAAAATCCCAATATCAAATCGGGCCTCGAGGTCATCAAGCAGGGCGATGTCGGCTCTCCCAAAGATATTGCGGAATGCATTGGCTATCTGGCCTCGGAGAGGGCCCGGTTCGTTCAAGGGGCTATGCTGAGGGTCGACGGCGGGCGTTTGGCCCAGCTTTGAAAAGCCATCTCAAAAGTCTCCTCTTCATTTTTCATTTACTTCGAACCCGCCGAATTAGCACAAACCGAGGCCGGGACCCCGCCTTTTCTATTTTAGACGAAGCCAATTCATGCTAGCATTTTTGCATATGTGGAATATCAAATTTAAAAAATTCGTGATCTTTGCGAGCATTATATTATTTCAACCGATGGTAAGTCGAGACTCCTTTGCTTTGGCAAGAAGAAAATCCCACCCGAGAGCTTTCAGTTTTTTTATGGAAGGTGGAATGGCGTCTCAAGGTGAATGTGATGGAGAACGCAAAGTTCCTCGCAAGCTTAAACACCTTAAGGAATATGCTAAAGCCAATTCTTACCTCGGATCGGAAACGCAAACATTCGAGATAAAGGGAAAAGGCAACGAAGAGATGTGGAAGCATTTTTTCAGCGCGAAAAGTTCTTGCAACGCTGTTTTGGCGAAAACCCCTTCGTCTGTGGATAGTTCTCAAAAGGATGCCAAGCAGGAACTTCCGCCGGATGATTCTGCGGATGCAGACGACAATGATCAGATAGACAGCCAACCTGAGGGGGAAGAGCCGACTGATCAAATTAAATCGTCTGTTTGCACACCGGATAAGGGGCCCGCAGGTAATTGCGGGCCTTGAATTCGGCTCTGGAGAATCGGCCTGACTGTGCCAATCAACAGACGGCCGCGCGCTTACAATTGACTGAGTTTACGCTCCACCGACGGATACAGAGCAAAGGAAGCCCCAAAAACAAGGTGAGCGGCCCAGTCCCAAAACATCGGCACCTCGCGATTCCAAAAATCCACACCCTGGAGGGTGTTCATCACGGCGGGAATTAAAACATAAGGCCCCACCATTGAAGCCACCCCGAGGGCCAGGCCAAGATAGAGCGCCGAGGATGAGGTCCGGGGGGAAAACTTTTTGGCTAAAAGTCCATAGATCGCCCCCCAAAGAAGAGAAGGGCCCAGTTGGTGTAAAAGAAGCCCGGCAATCAGGGCCCCCAGATGAAATCCCTGCAATGCGGGTTCGCCAAAAAGGACCGAGCCAATCACTTGCACGGGGAACAAAGGGCTCTTACCTAGAAAAACTGTAAAGACCATCATAACGACAACAGCCATAATGAGCCCCGCGATCTGTCCGGTGATGATTCCTGATAGAAGGGGGCGAGACGCTGTTTCAACTTGGTTCCCTCGTGACGAGGGTGATTTGACGGCTAATTCCATAGATCCTCCTGTTTAAAAACTGGTTCATTCTTTACCCATCATCGGTTTCCATGTTAAAATAGTAAAGACTGTTTAAACTGTTTAAAACGGTCTGGAGGTTCTTATGTTGGGACTGCATCTAAATCAGAAGAAAATTTTGGAGTACTTGTTGGATCACGGCTCCGGTGCAACTTTGGATGAGTTGGCCGCCCACCTTCAAGTCACCAAATCCGCGGCAAAAGAACATGTGGTTAAAATTGAGAATCTGGGACTTGTGACTTTTCAAGACAAAAAAGGGGCCGTCGGTCGTCCTCGCCGCTATTACATGCTTTCGGAAAAAGGGAACGAGACCTTTCCCAGGCAATACTCATGGCTTTCAAATTTAATTCTTGAGCTTCTGTCTGAGGAGCTGGGATCTGAGGAGAGTGCCCAAATGATGGAACGCCTTGCGGATAAGGTTGTGGGCTCCATGAGAACTCGTTTTGAAAACACCCGCTCGTCAGCGGAGACAATGCATGAGATCACAAAAGCCTTAAGTGAATTGGGCTATCGAGCGGTTCTGAAACAAAGTGATCTGAGAAAAGGCGCCGCGATTGAGGCAACAAATTGTGTGTATCATTCTGTCGCCAAGGCCCACCCGGAGCTTTGCCGGTTCGACATTCGCTTCATCGAAAAAGCCTCTGGCGGCATGAAGGTGAAATTAGAAAGCTGTATCGCCCGGGGAGGGGCCGTGTGCCGGTTTTGTGTTAAGAAGCCATGATCTCCTGGGGGCCCTCGGCCCTTTGATTTGCATTTCTTCTTCGCTGCCTTTTAAATGCGAGAAAGTAACTTTAGCTGCCCCACAAGCGTGGCCTTTGCCAAGATAGCCTCAATATCAAGAGGCGGGTCCTTTTGTTCATATTGAATTGGTGCCCTCTGATTTAACTGGTCACAAAGGTGATCGGCCGCCGCATCTTGAATCATGGTTCCCACCAAATAGGGTATTTCCTCTGCCAACAAAAAGTCGTGCCATTTTTTATATTGCAGCCATGTATAGCGCCAAGGTTTCAGTACTACCGCTTTGGGTCTAAGCCTAAGTAATTTAGCGGGATCGATGTCAGACATCTCTTCATCTAAAATAAGGGGCGCCGCTTTGCAAAGGCTAGAATGGACCTGTCCTATGGGGAGAGGTTGCTCTATACCAAAGCAGGTCGTTAAATTGACTGAGTTCAAAAACGTGGTCAACTCACTCGCACTTAAGCCCTGATTAAAATCCACAAACCAGGATATGCCATCTGAAGCAAACCGATGGCTCCATTCAACTAAGGAGGTAATAGAGTGGCGATCTGCTTTCAATTTTAACATTTGGCCGGGTTGCCACTTCAATTCTTGTCCAATGCCATAGGTATGAATTGCCAAGCGATCAAATCGCTTGGGGCTCGACAGGTGAGAAACATCAAAATCGAACCAAGTTAAATTGCGTTTGACCAATTCGCAGTCGCTCAACATTCTCTCCGCGGATTCACCCATTGAGGGTGAATAAGGAATCTCAACGAGTTTGCTCTTTGCCGGTTGATAATATAAATATGTAGTTTTAGTTCGCACTGAACTTCCGCTGGTATGGAAAGTTTCGGACAAGTCAATTTGCTTCTTATATACCAGAACATCACTTAAAGGCAGTTTAGGTGTTTCCACGGACCCTCTTTTAAAAATTTAAATATAGATTGATTTTTCGGCCCCACCAATGATTCATTCATCATCAAAAAATCGGGGGTGGCAGAGATATTTTGCAGTTCATAAATGAGATTTGTGAAATCGACGTCATGACCTAAGGTTAAGGTCAAAGACCACGAGATTCGCCGCATTTTGAGTTCGATAATATTTCGCCACCATGCTTGTTTTAGATTGAAATCTGAATTACGTGAACTCATCACATCACTGCCGATATTGAGTCCCAAAAAACCTTGAATACCGGCAAATCTGTCTAAAATCTCTGTCAAAGGGAGGTGCCCACCGGTAGCCACCCGAAAAGGTACACCCAATTTATCAAGTTCCTCACAAATCGATAAAAAGTCCGGATGCTCCAAGGGCTCGCCCCCCGTTAAAGTTACAAAGCCCTCATCCGCCATACTGACCTGTTGTAAGATTTGCTCTCGACTAAAAAAAATTTTATTTTCCTTAAATGGACAATGGCAGCAGCCTGCCGAGCAATGCTCACTGATCTGGATCATCATAGAGATGATTCCATCAGTTGGTATTGTTGCCAATACCGACTCGCCAAGGACTGCATTGGCTTTCCTGTAAATTGCGCCAATTGCATGTATTTATATTTGTAAAATTCCCTTACAAGGCCTTGTAGCCATGCCCCACTTTCAAATCTATAGACTTTCGTTAGTAAGGTCATTCGCGATTCTAAGTTCAAATCGAGGTCGGGATGGGTTATTAAAACCAATCCATCGTACCACGTATAACCAACGTCCAAGAGATCCCAATCCACAATAAAAAAAATACCGTTTTGGTTAAGAATGATATTGTTGGGATTCAAATCTCCATGGGTAAAGCCAAAGAACCTGTCCTGGCGCAATGGATCCAAAGTAAATCCTTGTGTTTGAAAGTATTCAAGAAAGTGAGAGCCATTGTACTCCCCCTCAGTTTCGATCCTCTTCTTGATCAGCCCGCTCATCTGTTGCGTCAATACTTGATCACATATTTTTAATTGTAAATCGGGAATTGCCTCACTGAGTAATTCGTGCTCTATAAATTCAAAAATGAGGGTGTCGCTTGTGGCATACTGTAAAGCAGGTACTTTTACATGCCATTTTTTCGCGACATCATTCACAGTCTTATAATTTGGTATTGCGACTTGGTTCGGATACTTTTGTTGCAGGAACTTTTCTCCATTCACCTTAATAATAAGATTTTGTTTCCCTGAATATGACTCGAACACTTTTGGCCGGTTGAATGAATATAACCCCATGGCAAAGGCGCCGGAAATGATGGCGATCAATATTGGCAGGCCGTATTCGCTCGAAGCCATGAGATATCCGCTCAGAATATGAAATCCTGAAACGAGAATCATGGTGCTGGTCGACACTACGGAAAGCTTGGTTGCCATTCGCGGGAGATGTTGCAGATTATGGACCAGTTCGCCACTGATCAATGGGCGATAGACCGACTTGACTCCGCTGAGCAGGACATAACCAGAAAAAATCAGCCAAATATTTTTGGTTAACATCAACCCCTGCGCGGCAATGAATAGCCCAAAGCAAATCCCAACTTGTTGCCCAATATTGAGTCTTTTAAAAAAATCAAATTTTCGCCAGAACAAAAGCGAGGATCCAGAGGCTATATTTGCGCCGACGTAACTCAACACCAACCACAAACCAGTCTTACCCGAGGCAAACAAATCAAGTTGTCCTTGAATGGTCTTTCCCGAGATTTGGACGAAACTCGCAAATACTCCACCAAACAAAATAAGCCCCCTGACCTCACTTGACCGGATAACGGCCCCCACATCCTGTTTTAATGTCTGAAAATTGAGTCCATGCCCAGGCGTATGCCCGCATTTTGGGGCCTGGCTTCTCAGGCCAACAATAGAAAGAAAGGCTAAAGTAAAGCTCGCCAATTGCGCGTACAACGGAAAATAGGGATTCAATTCAAACAACACCACACCCATAACGAGGGCGGGAATAGTGATATAGTAAAAGTATTGATTGAGTTGTTTTAAAAAGTCTTTTACCTCCTGAGCTGACTTTAGGTTTTGGCTGAGGTACGATTGTTCTGCTCCGGAGTAACAGTTTTCAGCAACGATAATTGAAATCAAGTAGGCGATATAGCCCACTTGTGAAGGTAGAATAAAAAAACCTAGGAGAGATGAAAATTGCATCAGGGTGCCAGCCAATAGGAGCTTTCGCGCCCCCACATAATCCGCTAAAGCACCCAAAGGTATGTCCAATATAAACGGCAGGATCATCAACGCGCCCGAAATTTTAAGGATTTGGGAAATATCCAGGTGAACCTGCCGTTGCAGGAACAAAAAGAAAATGGGTGTTATCCAGGCCGTCGATTTAAATATATAATAGAGGGTGAAGCGAGTTTTGAATTGGCTTAAATTAAATTTGAACATCGCAAAAAACCTTTCCACGACAGCTTTTGCATCTGCCTTCTGCAACTGTCTTTTGTAGTGCTGAAGAATATTGCTTCGTGTATTGCTCCGGCGCTTCGAGACTCGCAATTGCCGGCTGGTAAAAACAGGGCTTAATTCCACCATCATAATCGATCACCAGGGAGTTGGTCGGAAACAAACAAAGTTCGTTACTAAAATTCACCTGCCTTCCCGATCTTAAGACTCGATAATAATCGAGGCAGCGCTCAAAGTCCTCTATGGACCAATCGCAAAGCCCCTCAGAGATATATTCTTTTAAATCTTCTGAATGAAACAAATCATGATGAAACTCTCTCATTTGTGTTTCACTCGGAAGGAACTGCTGGCTCCACTGAGCAGTCTGATCTATGTTTACTTGCTTCCGGCCAAAAGTAAGGTTGGTGATATCCAAAGGACTTACGCCCACTCGATCAATTCCTCCTAACTTAGCCTGTCTTAGAATTTCGGTGACTTGATTGATATTTACGCTATTGAGAATCAAGCGCAAGCTCACGCGCAATTTGCTGTCTTTCCTTTTTAAATCTGCAATATTGGACCAGACCCTGGCATAGCCATCGAGACCTCGAACTGTTTTGTATGATACGGCATCATATCCATCCATCGAAACCACCACTTCATCCACGGTCTGAGAATCTATCCAATTGTGTCGATGTAATAGAAGTCCATTCGTATTAAGTAAAACATGCATTTGGTTTTGTTTTATTTCTCTTGCGATCTGTTGAATTTCGGGATGCAACAAGGGTTCTCCTCCCGAAACCATGACGTTTTGGTTTTGCATACTTTGCTTTAGCCAATGGATTGTTGGGCGCAGTTGTTCCAGGGTGTGGAGAGTTTTTTGCTTTGTTTGCCAGCAGTCACAAAGCTTGCATGGACTGTTGCAATTTTGAATGATGTGCATGATCACTGTGTGGAGTTGGAGAGGCCATTCAGTGGGTGTTTGTAAAACTCCCAACTCTTGAAATCTAGACAGGGTGTCTTTCACATCCTGCTGAGTTTCATTTATATCTATCTGGTATTGGGAAGCAAGCGCCGAGGCAATTTGGTCTTGGGAGTGCCCCGCCTGGATGGCTTCGAAAATTTGTTGGGCCACGGAGTTGAGCTTTGCTACTTCCAGGGTGTCACTGAAGATGATGTCGCCGGTAGTTTTTCTATAAAAAAATTTACGCATTTGTTTTTCTTTTGCGAGAGGGTGAAAAGAGGGGCGCTGGGGTTGCCGCCCTTCTTTTTGGAACCATTTATTTCTGCTTAGGCTTGAAGCAGGTAGGGCGAATTGGACCCATGGTTGTTACTTTTGGTTTTTCGTATTGCATAGTGATTTCCTTTCTAGCTCTTGCGAGCGATTTTTGTGAAAGGTCACTAGGGCAAGGAGGATGCCAAGACATTTTGTTCTCAAGTCTAATATATTAGACTTGAGTGGTTTTTTTATGACATATAGGAATTCATTCCGAGATATAGGACTTACTGCCTAAGGATTCAAAAAACCGCTATGAAATTCCGTTTTGACGTTGGGGTCTCCGAACCAATAGGTCCGGTTGAGTAGGGCAGAGAGAGTTAAATTGAACTTGAAAATAGCCTCCCCCGGGGGAGGCATTTTATCCTGCGGAGACTATTTTAACGAAATTTTCTGTAAAAGACCTCAGGGCCCCGCGTGGTCAGGTCACCGTAAATCACAAGGGCGTCCTTGTTGGATGTCAGGATCCAGCCGTAGTTGATGTTGCGGGCCTTTACGTTGGATCTTGTGTATTTACCGATATCAAAGCACAGAAACGACGAGGGATCACAAAACGCCTTTTCTTCCTCGTGGGTGAGTAAAGTGGAGTCGGCGGCTATGGGTTGAAGACATTCGAAGGCCTCAAAGTCTCCTCCGCTGCTTTTCCATAAGCCCTCATTGTAAGGGTGCGCCCGGGTCCAGGTGGCATACATCATCCAGTTTTTAGAAAGCGGGCACAGACGAAGATTTTCCTTCGCCGTCTCAATAGGGGCGCCGGGATCTGGTGCAATTCGAAGGAGAATAGGCTGTTCATCGAGAATTTCACCAGAGAGGCCTTTTAAGGCGCCAAGACGGAGAAGCACCCTGGAGGTCTGGGATATTTTATAATCATACCTCAAGGAGGCAGAGGGGTCGTTTGCAAGGGTGATTTCCGGGCTGATGAGTTTTAACTCATTCACCGCGAAGGTCTTCACACTCGTCGTGGTCACATCTTTGGGATCCCCGTGATTGACATAGGCGCAGCCCAGTCCCGTGAAAACATAACATAGACTCAGAAAGATTAACCTTTTCATCAACGCACCCCCAGATTAAAAATTGAATGATAAGGAAGTCCCGATAAGGCCCTGGCCTGCGCCATGTCCTAGAAGATCACCGAGATTGTTTAAGTTGCGGTCGGATTGTGAGTTCAGAACGGTCTTGCCGTAAAAGGACAGACGAACATGGTCTAAAATAAGGCCCCCTTCCAGTCCCGCCGTGGTGAGGCTCATTCTTGATTTTGCGCTTTCGAAGCTTTCAGAGCTGATGTTGGCGCCATCGGTCACCAAGAGTTCCAGAGTTCCGCCAAAATAGTAGTCACCCGGTTTATATCCGCCGCTGATTTTTGCCCCGATCAAAGGGGCGTAGTCTTGCTTGTAGCTGACGTTTCCGATTTTAAATTCTTTTTCCGAGGGAAAAGTAAAACTTAAAAAGTTTTCCGTGTAAAACCGATCCGTCTCTTTACGAATCGTCAAACCCACCGTCCCCACATCTCGGGCTTGTGATACATTTTTTAGATCCGAATCCGAAAATGTGTACATGGAGTACTCGCCATAGGCCTCAATATCGAACCCTCTCCAGGTGTTGAGAAGTTGGCGCAAGGAGAGCCCCAGGGGACCGGTGCGTTGTTCGTTGCCATAGGACAGCGTGCTCACACTGATTCCGACCCCGAGGGAGTCCGTTTCGCCTCCAAACGGATAGAGAAAACTATCCAGAGTCATCAGACTGGAAATAGGGGACTGGAGGACTTCGTCGTCGCGGAGATGGAAGCTCTGGTAGCTGACCCGGAGCAGGGAGGGGGCGAGCAGTCTTTTTGAGGGCTTGAGTGTTTTTAGGAAATTCTTTTCCAAAGCCGCGCTCGTTGTGTCTTCTTTGAGGTGTTTGGCTGCGACAATTTCGATGGAATCCCGGGTGGCTGAAGGGGAAGTGATTGCGAGTGTGATTTCAGAGACGATGGACTCATTCTCTCGGACGGACTCCGGTAAGGAGCGATGGAGCGCCTCATGGATATGCAGCCGGACGAGCTGTTCTTCACTGAGAAGCAGGGCGGCCGGGAAAAAACGAACCGGAGAATGGGGCTGCGCGAAGGTCCTGGCATAAACCGTTTTTCCGTCGGGCGAGGTTTCAAGCCCGGAATCAAAGATTTTGGGTTTGGAGACATCGCTTTTTACAACAAATAAGTCCGCGTGCTGCAATTCACTTTGCAGGTTCCCAAGACCTTTGATCCCACGAACGTTGAGTTTTTCAATAAGTTCTATCGCTTGGTTTTTTGTTGATAGTAAGATTCCGGATTCGACTTTTTGGAGTTGCTCCAGGTCAGAACCATCATCACCATTTCCCACTTTTGTGGGGCTGGCGAGGGTGAAAGCCGGAAAAAGGGAGAAGATCAAAATGAGTTTTAACATGAACTAACCTCTCTGGTGATAGGAAACAGGCATATTTGAATTTGGTAGACTGAAGACGCTTTCCGGTTGTGATATTTTGCCATGAGCTTATCCGTAAATTCGTCGATTTCTGTTTTCAGGCTCTTAAGATTTTCCTCTTTGAGGGCGATACCGACACTCTGAAATTCCCTTTTTTCAAGGGGGACGGAGTCCAGGGCCTCGTTTGCTTTTTTGAGCATTTGCTTGTGATAGGTCCTGATCGCCGAGGAGGGGATTTGGCTTGAGATTTGGACGGTTTTCTTTTTAGAGTGTGCCTGTTTATTTGTCACTTGCACAAACCCATACTTTTGCAGATCCCTCATTGCTAGACCGGCCTCACTTAAGGAGAGGCCAAGCCGACTTGCGACATACTGGGAACTCCAGGTGAAATCTTGGGTGTCGATGAGGTTCAAAATCGCAAAATGATACCAGGTGGATATCTCGGCAAACTCCGCATCTTTGATTTGCGGTTTTTCCTTCTTGCTAAGAATTTCCAGGTTTAAACCGAAGTGCTTTCCTTTTTCTTTCTGTAATAGCCAGAGGAAGTAGCGGGCCTCGTCGTTATTGAAACCATAGGCTTTGATCACCTTTTGGGCGGACGGGTAGCTGAGATGACGGGTTTGCTTGAACACCTGGGAAAGCTCCGCCGGGTTCAGACCGAGAAAAGCGGAATAGGCGCGCAAAGAATACCGGGGGTTCTTACGAAGGCGTTCGTCAAATTCGGATTGAAGAAAGTCCTTGGTGTTTTCAAAGTTGTAAATCATAGAGCTTGCGTCCCTTCTTGCCTTTTTTATAGCGAACGCAAAAAGGGATGTGAAGCGCCTTCGTTACATAGTGTTACAATTTTGTATCAGGTCGGGGGCCTGTGGGTTATTCACATCAGGGCAGCAGAGGCTAAGCCCAGGTAGTCGCGCACAAAGACCTTGACGGCTTCTTTAAACCGCTCCGGGGCGAGGTCGATCTTTTCCAGGTACTTCGGACCCTGGGCTTGACGGACGTGTTGGCGGCCCATCAGGTTTGCAAGATACAAACGGGCCTCGTCTTCCTGGGACTTGTTCTTAAACTCCAGGACTTCCACTTTTTTCTCGCGCAACCAATAGGTTTTCCCTGAAATTCGGACCAGCGAGTAAGAACTCGTGTCGTTGTCCTTCCAATAGTGATTAAAGAGGTCCCGCACTCTTTGCCGCGCCTGCGGTTGCGGCAGGTATTGGGCCAAGGAGGGCTCCTGGTATTCCTTGAGCTCGAGTATTCGCAATTCCCCCGCCGGGTCCCGGGCCAGGACCCATAAACGCAGGCTGTCCTTACTGCCCCCGCGTTCGACCGGTCTTTTAGCGACATCCAAAATGGTGTGACTCTTTAAGGCGGACGCGATGCTCTGCCGGCCGGGACTGCCTTCCCAAACCTCTATTTCACCTTCTTTGTATTTGAACCGGTCTTCGGAAGTGCGCTTTTTGACATAAGCAGCCCGCAGGGACTCGTAGTCCTCCAGGGCGAAGTCCTCGGCTTTTTTGATGGGCTTTGGCAGAGGCATTTTCTCGCCATGAAGGCCTGACAGGTAGGCCTTAAAAAGATTCCGGGTCTGGATCTGATCGGAGGAGGCCTTGGCAATGGCGACGAAGGCGGCGAACTCCAGGGCAAAGGGCCCCCGGCCGCCGTCATCAAAATCAATATTCAGATACTTGAGTTTGGTCACGCCGTTTTTATTTTTCACCGGGATCACGGAAAAGTTCCCCAGGTGCGGGTCTCCGCTGATGATTCCCTGCTCATGGACATAAGAGGCCAGATCCTTTAAATTCTTCGGATCCCGGCTTAAACGCCAAAAATGGGACGAGTTGCTGCGCAGGAGTTGCGAGGCATTTTTGGATTGCTCGACCTGCTGGAAACTCGTCTTAGGTAGCTGACTCGAGGGCTGAGCGGATGTTCCGCCCGGGCTCAAGGCCAGAGCGGCGGAGAGAATGAGCTCAAGCATCGGCTCTCCCTATTTGAGCAACGCCATTGCGTGATTGCGGCGGACAATCAGTTTTCTTAGCAGGATATCCGCTTCTTTCGGCGTGAAACCAGAGACTTCCAAAGCGTCGCGGATCTGCTGAGGCGTCAATTGGGTCATCAGGTGAAGCATCCACTTGGCGTCCTCTTCGTTCATGGCCTCAAAGGTTTTATTCGGCACGATGGTTCGGTAGTTGACGGATTGGATCTTCGAGAATCCATTCCAGCTTTTCACTCTTTCGATGAAATGGTAAGTGAAGGCGTCGGGATTGTGTGGGGAAAAGTGCCGTAACCCTGCGGCCTCCCCGAGCCCGCTGCCCACGTCACTGATGGTGTGCTCAAGTTGGAAACTGTTTTTACCCGTTTCCACGAGGGTTACGCGGGTGTTCTCGGTCCGGGCGTCGTACTGTCCCAGCCAGGCCGCCAAAAACCCGTAGGCCCGCAGGACGGGGATCTGAGTATGCTCCTTTAAACTCCAGTCCCACGGACCGACTGAGTGTCGTTTCTTGCTGATTTTCTCAATGGAAACCTTGTGAAACTCAACCGTCTGAATTTGTCTTTCAAAAGCTTCGTCATACAGGCTATCCGTAAGTTCCGCTTTGGCGTCCAGGCTTTTTAAAAGCTGTTTTTTCAGGTCGGCGCCCTTGACGCGGGTTCCATTGTTGAGGGTGACGGCGGCGATATCCTGAAATGGATCGCGGTATTGCTGATTGCTGAAGGTGTATAAATCCAGAGTCCCCGCTTTTAATTTAAGCCTCGCGGGAGTCCGCAGGTTGTACTCCTTCAGAAGGCGGCGGTCGTACTTCAGTTTTAAGACTGGCAGATGGTCAATTTGAATTGTGTTGTATCCCAGCGCCCAAACGATCCGTGAAGAAAAGGGACCCACGGAGGTTTCCGTTCCAATGCGGATTTTAAACTCATCACCATCCTCATTGGCGACCCGGAACCCGGCATGTGTTCCGTATCCTGTTTTTGGTTCAAGGTAGGTAAAGAGCGTGTGGGAGTAATCCGGAAGTTTTTTCCGGTTAAATCCGATACGCAGGTCTTTGGAGGCGATATCCTGGGGGTCATTCCAGATGGTGGAGGTCTCTGGCGTTGCCAGCGGGTTCTCTCCGGCCGCAGGGGATTTGAGGGGATAGTTGCCAAGGATGGATTCGCGGGAGGCTTTGATGAGCCCGGGGATCTCATAGAGATGCGCTTTAGTTCGTAAATTGGGCCGGTAATTGTTGTTAATGGCTTCCGTGACGGAAAAAAGCTGCCAGTTCAGGAATCCCATTTGCTCGGGAGTGGCGGTTTCCATTTGCTCCAGAACTTGGAGGGCGAACTTCAGCCCTTTTTTGAGATCGCCTCCCATCCGGTTTGGCGCGTCTTCAGCCTGGTTCTTGCCGATGAGCAGGAGGGTTTGAATATCGACCTTCAGCTTGTTTCGCCCTTCAGGGGTCGTGACGTCGTATTGGGCGCGGTCAAAATTGGTGGTCGCGCCCATCGTGAAGTTCTTGGCCCTCACAAGCTCCAGGAGTTGCGGGGACTCGGCGACGGCCGCGGACCAGGCACCGGAACAGGTCAACACCACTCCGCTGGCGATAAGCATATTCCTAATTTTCATGAAGGACCTCCTTGGCTAGGGCGTGTGGGAGGCTTCTTTGCCAGAGATGTTCCATATTTTGGATTAGGTATAATTGTTTAGAGATCTGAAAGGTGGAGAAAACTTCGACAGGGGCCCATTTTGGGCCCCCGTTAGAAACTGAAAAAATGAAACTGAAAAAATATATCGGGAAGGAGCCAGCCAGGGGGTGGCTAGCGGTACTGGATGAGCACCTGGGAGTTTTCCGGCAAATCCACGGTGTCGGCCAGGGTGACGACGTTGCCGCTTAAAGAGTACAAATTGCTTGCCAGAGGGGCTCCGCCATTGACTTTGACTTCAATAATCGCCTGGACGGCGGTCTGGCCCAAGGTGAACCGGCGGGAGGCCTTACTGACGGATGCGTTCATCAGGTTCGAAAAGTTGGCCGACCAATCCGGCGCACAAATATTATAAACAAGGCCCTTGGTGACTGTCGCAAGATTTTTATAGACCGCCCCCGTCGTGTCCTGGCAGGGGCTTTCATCTTCGCCCAATCCAATAAAGGAGGATATGGCGATGTCCTCCGCCGCCCAGCCCATATCCGTCTGCAACTTGCTATGGAACTCCGAGGCTTTCATGGAGGATTCATCATCGGTGACAAAAACGATGATTTTTTTGGAGTTGCCCCGTAAAAAACTCTTCACCCAGTCCACCTGGAGAACTTCCAATAAAATCCGAGGGCCGTTATTGGAGTCCACGGTTCTAAGAACCTGCCGATGAGTGTTGGGATCAAAGTTGGCGGGAATCTCAACGCCCGTGCCTCCGGAAAGAGTCTTGTTTCCCGAAAGCAGAAGCAGGCGGAAGTTGGTGCTCTTGTTCAGGGCTGTTAAAAACGCATCGAAGTTTTTTTGCACGGAGGCGGCCTCCTCGCGCATGGACCCCGAGTTGTCTATCACCCAAATCATGTCCAGCGGGGCGGATTCACTGTTAAAAGTAACTTTAAAGGAGTCTGTTTTTGACCCGTCAGGATTTTGGTTCGTGCTCGAGTTTGAAGACTCGCCTGAGGGGGCATCAAAATTCACTTTCGGAGAACAGTTTTGGAAGAAGATCAAAAACAACGCAATAAAAAAGACGATCCAGATTCTGCTCATACTCCCCCCTTGGGATAAAAGAGATCACTGCAAGAGTGAGTCCACGTGTTTTCATACATAATTCCCGTTACTTATAGCGAAACTCCTGTTGAAGTTTTTGAAAACGTCTAATTCCTAGACGTCGCCCGCCTTAGGGAGCCCGGGGGAAGATCTTAAGTTCCCGAGCCTGGACCGAGCCTTTTCCGGGAGCTCCTTTGACCCGGATCAGGAGGTAACGGGCTTTGGTACCTCCCATATCCACGCGCATTAATTTTGTGGCGAGAACATTCAAATCCTTCGCATAGGTGGAGAAGGAATCTGAGGCGTTCGTCTTATAGAGGATGTCCATTTTAGAACTCACCCAGTTGCCTTCGGCATCGCCATAGAGCTGGACCGAGTTCAAAGAGTAAACGGATTTCAAATCGAAGTTAATTTCCATGATTTCGCTCTTGTCGGTGCCCGCACTGCAGGCCTCTTTGGTGCAGCCGTCAAAAAGTTTGCTGAGGGGACGGTCCGCCCGCAGAGTCGTCGCGGAGGTCACATTTGCCATGGTGGCAAGATTGGCCGTCTTGGACGATCCTGGGTGATTAGGGACCGGGGTCGGCGTTGGTGTCGAAACCGGCGTCGGGCTTGGAGTTGGAGACGGAGGAGGTGGAGTGACCGTCGGCTTGGGAGTCGGCGTCGGAGTTGGCGTCGGAGTTGGCGTCGAAACCGGCGTTGGCATCGGAGTCACTGTCGGTTTTGGAGTCGGTTTCGGAGTCGGAGTAGGAGTTGGAGACGGCGTGACTGTCGGCTTGGGAGTCGGAGTCGGGGTTGGCGACGGTGTCACTGTGGGTTTAGGAGTCGGAGAGGGTGTCGGTGTTGGAGTGGGTGTTGGTGAAGCCGGGTCTCTGCTGCCGGTGCAGGAAACGTTGCTAAGCCCTGAATCCGCGTTGGAGACGGTGTTGGAACATTCCACTTTGACATTGGACGACTTTGCATCGACACGGATGGCGTAGCCTTTTCCGCGAACATCGCTCTTGTTGCCGGAAAAGAGAATGTTCTTTGACCAGCCCGCAACGGGTTGGTGGGTTTGATAACCGTCTAACATGATGGAGCCGAGGTTTCGTCCATAGTTGTTGCGGATGACAATATCATTCCCTTTGATATCCATCCAGCTGTCGGCGGAGTTTTCATTTTTTATCAATGAACCGTCGAATTCGTTTCCTTCAACCAGGGTGCCGGTGGTTCCTTCCTTGATATCGATAGACTCCGCGCGGGTGTCGTAGATATTGTTACGAAGGATTTTATTGTTATCAGATTTATCAATTTCACAATTCGTATAGGTGCACCAGTTTGACTTCGCGGACCCGATATACACGCCCTCGCCGTACCCCGGGGTCAGGATCCCGATATTATGAATCACACTGTCCTGAAGGGTGTTGTTGGAGCTGTGAATTCTAAAGTGAACGCCTTCTTCCCCGGTATCGGACACTTCAAGGTGGGAGAGAAGATTGTAGTTGGAGGAATCCAGGATCACCCCTTTTTTCGCGTTTCTTATTTTAAGATTAGCGATCACGAGGTAATTGCCTTTGACATGAAGGCCGTAGCCGTCGGAGGTCGAGCCCCCGTTCAAAAACACCATGCCCGAGCCGCATAGAGAGATCGGTGAGGCCGCAGTGCCGCTTTTAGCGATCGCGAAGTTGCCGTTATAGGTTCCAGGTTCAACCACGATTCGATCCCCTGGTTTTGCCGCGGATAAAGCGGAGGACAACTGGCTTTCAGAACTCACGGTGATTTCGCGGGAGTAGGAGGCGGTACAGCCGGGGATGTCATCGGCGAAAGCCTGAGGGCTTGCCAATACGAGTGGGATGAGCGCGCCAAAAAAAGCCAGCAGATTCTGCGATAAAACTTTCATTTTTCCCCCAAAAGAATCGTCCTTGCCACTTGATTGACGCACAGATGCGGCTTCTTAAAGTATAGCGGAATTCGCAAGGGCGAGCCGGAAAATCCTTCCAGTGTATTTTTTTAGAATTCTAAAATTATGACAGCTGAGCCTGCTCTAGGCAGGTGACTAATTTTTTGACAGAGGCAAGGAGGCCTCTCGGGTCCAGGTTCGGTCATAAAAATGTTTTCCGTGAGCGTGAAAGGGATTAGGCTTAGGGGTAAAAAGTGAGGAGGAACGTAAGCGATGCGAACACAGACAGGCATTTTAATGTGGTTAATTCTGGCATTTCTGCAAATAGGTTGCGCCAATATCAAGCTGGTGTCCTCGGAGAACAACCAATATAAGTTCTGTACCAATCCCGGGAATAAAATCGCCAAGGAGAGGGATTTTGATGAAGCGGCCTCGCAGAAATGTGGAGGCCATTACCGAAGTTTGAGCCAGGGTCTTGAGTTCTTCACGGACCCCAAGGCAAAAAAGATCGCCGGTTTTTTGGAGGTTCAAACCGAGCGACGGATGTGTCATGTTTATGAGTGCACGGAGAACTAAATAAGGAATTTTATTTCTGATTCCTTGGATCATCCTCTGGATTTATATAAACAATCCCCCACGGGCCGATATCATTGATTTGGATGATGGTATCGGTCTTGGCGCGGGCGAAGTGCCGGGTGCCTGATTTCATCCGGAAAAAGCTTCCCTCCGGCAGCTCACTCATCGGCGAGTTCGGGTCTTCTCCCATCCCCATCAGTAAAGTTCCCGAGATCACCGTGACGTTTTCGTCCTGAGGGTGATAATGGGGAGGAAGGTAATAATTGGCGGGAAATTTCACGCGAATGCTAAAAGGTCCTGCCGCCCCCGGGTCGCCGAACAACACGGCCGCTTGAGCACCGGCAGGCAATGCCGGCGTCGCCGGTCCCCAGTTTAACTGGTCGGGCCTGAGCATGATATGGTCGGGTTCGCCCTGAGCAAGGGATGCGCTGGAAAAAATGAGTGCGAGAGTCAGAAGTGTTTTAAACACAGATCCTCCTTTAACTTGAAATGATGAAGCTACGCTACTCCGAAAAGATGGAGGCGTTAAAATTCAAACCCCTTTTCTGCGAAAAATCAGACAGGAAAAGATCATTGCCTTTTCACAGAGTGCATGGAATGGTTCCGCTTATGAGCCTTAAAATCTCCCGCATCCTTCATGCCGGTTACGTTTTTGAGTGTGAAGGGACCCAGATTGTTTTTGACCCGATTTTTGAAAATCCTTTCAGCCGCAATTGCCATGCCTATCCCGATGTGCGTTTTGATCTTGAGCAAATCCGAGACCTTCGCTTCGCGGCAGTTTTTATTTCCCATTATCACGATGACCACTGCTCCCTGGAGAGTTTGAACCTCCTGGACCGGAGCACGCCCATTTATATTTATTGCCTCCATGAAGAGCTTTTAAGCCTGATCCGCGAACTGGGGTTTTTGCAGGTGCATTCGTTGCACCTCAACCGGCCGGTTCCCGTCGGCCCCTTTGAAGTCATTCCCCGCAGGGCCCTGGATGCGGAGGTTGATTCTTTGTTTCAAATCAAGGCCCGGGGTCTGAATGTTCTCAATGTCGTGGACTCGTGGCTGGATCCGGAGACTCTGTTCTTGCTGTCGCAAGAGGGGCCCTGGGACCTGGTCTTGTGGCCTTTTCAAACCATGCGGGAAGTAGAGGTCCTCTCACCACGGCGGGCCCCGCCCGCGGTTTTGCAATTGCCGCAGGAGTGGAGAGAGCAGCTAAAAACCCTGGAGCCCCGCTACGTGGTGCCCAGTTCCTGTCAGTTCCGGCAAGAACCCTGGTCTTGGTACAACTCGGCCCTTTTTCCCATCACCTATCAGCAATTTCAAAAGGAGGTCGAGGACCTTCTGCCCCAGGCCCGGGTGGTTCGGATGAACCCCTCAGTCTCTATGGTGTTGGGCAAGGTTTCTCTGGAAACTACTGTGCCGCTGTCTTGGGTTTTCCCGGTCGGGGATCAAGAAGTGGATTATGAGTACCGTTCGGATCTGAAACCTCCCTCGACGGCGGAGATCGCCCGGAATTTACCTGCTCTTTCCGCTCCCCAGAGAGCGCGAGTGATGGAGTACTGCCGCTCAGAACTGCTCCGCCGCTACCGGGAGTTGGCTCCCTCGCAGGAGGCCTATTTTGCGAAACCCCGATTATGGCGCCTGTCCCTTTACGACCAAAACGGGGAAGCCACCCATTTCTGGTATGAATTGCGCCCAGGCGGCATTGAACCTGCGCCGGAAAACCAGAACGACCTTGCTTGGACCACGGAGCTTCCCGCCGTGAAACTCCTCGGGGCCTTGGAAGCGGGAGAGTCGCTGACGTCGATGTACGTGCGGATCAACAATGAGTGTTTTTCTGAAGAGAGCGAAAAAGAAATTTCCATGGCCGACCTCTTAGAAGACCCCTTGCTTCGCTGTCTGTTCAGCGGCAGCATTGGGGCGTATCAAGCCGCACAACTTCGGCGTCTTCAGGACGCCGGCTGCGAATAAGCAGCTTGCGCCCCCTCTGGAGCTTCGGTCAAATAAGGACGTAAATGGAGGGGCCTCTATGAAAACTCCTTTCAAACAAAATATCACTCGAAAAGTTAAGATCATGGGCGTTTTAATTTTTTTGTTTTTCTTGCGGGCGGAATCCTTTGCAAAGGCCCCGTTTCTGGTGGATGGGCAGGTCGCACTTTCTTCGCTGATGGCGTTGAGCGACAACCATTTGCTGAAACTGAGGGATTCTTTGGCCTTGATCTCCAAGGGTGAAGCGGCGCTTTCCGCGGACTGGGAACAAGTGCAAAAGCAATTGCAACTGGTCGCTCCCAAAAACGTGCCCGCCTTGCTGTGGTTTGCGCTCCCAGACGGGTCCTACTGGACTTTGCAGGAGGGGCGAGTGAAGGAAAGGCTTTCAGGCAGGACCTATTGGCCCCGCCTGATGGCCGGGCAAAGCGTCCTTGGCGACCTGGTGGTAAGCAAGGCGACCAGAAAGAATGTGACGATTGTGGCGGTTCCGGTTCTGGGGACCAAAGGGGATGTCCTGGGGGTTGTGGGAGCCTCTGTGTACCTTGATAAGTTGACGGAGATCCTCAAAAAAGAAATGAGGATGGAGCCTCCGTTGATCTTTTATGCCTTTGATTCCAAGCCCCGTGGCGCCTTGAACTCCGAGACAGATTTGATTTTCACCGATCCCAGAACGTCGAACCCGCAAATGCGCCGGGCCTTCGATGAGATGCTTTCCCGGGAAAAGGGGATTGTCAGTTATCCCTTCCGCGGCAGAAAACGCACGGTTCTTTACCGGAAATCTCCGGTGAGCGGGTGGTGGTATGGTCTTGGAAAGCTGGACGCGCCCGCCAATTCAGGTTAATAAACAAGGATGACTCAATTTCTTCCTAAAGAACTCACAGCCTTGGTGGATTGGTCCGTGACGGAGCTAGGTCGGGTGATCCAGTCCGAGTTGGGATCCAGAGGTTTTCAGCGCATTGAACACCTGCGGCGCCAAGTGAAGTCCTCGCAAGGGCAAACACTATCCGGCTTGATGCGAATGAAGCAGAATCTGCAAAAGCTCTCCCCCCGGGAGCGCTACGAGGTGGCCCATGCCTTTGCCTTGATGTTGGAATTGATCAATGCCTGCGAGTCCGCGTACCGGGCCTATGCCCTCCAGCGCGGCGAGAAAAACGAATCGGGCGAGGCTGAGATTCCTTACGGGAAAATCATCCACGTACTGACCGCGCACCCGACAGAGTCCCGCAGTTCCCAGATCCTGCATTACTTTAAAAGGATCCAAGGCCTTTTGCAGGCGCAATTGGCCCAGCCCCGGGCGGAAAATCATTTGGAGCTGTTTTTGCTCTTAAAGCTCGCCTGGCGTATTCCCATGTCCAAGCAGCGAAAGCCCACGGTCATGGATGAGGCGGAATACATCTACACTCTGGTTTTGCAAAGGGACATTATCGAGATCTATTTAAAAAAATACCAGCAAGAGCGTCCCTTTTACATCCGTACCTGGGTGGGCGGCGACAAGGACGGACACCCCGGTGTGGATGAAAAAACAATGCTGGGAAGTTTGCAAATGTCCCGGGGGCTTCTTCTGGGGTGGTTGAAGGAGGAGTTAAAGTCCTTTGTCGCGGATCTCACGCCGGTGGCGGAGTCTCCGTCGGTGGAAGGCAAAAAGCTCCAGCGCCTTCTGGCAGAGACGCGGGAGCTTAAAAAACTTCTTCCCGGTCTTAAAAGGCTGCAGGCGGGGGACGCCGGAAGGGTGGAGGAGTTTAAAAAAAACCAGGAACGGATTGCAAAAACTTACTTGCGGATTTTGAAGATGAACTCGGTGAGATTGAACCGCATTCGCCGCCTGGTCCGGATTTTTCCAGGTCTTGTGGTGCCCTTGGAGTTGCGGGAGGACAGCAGTTTGGTGCACCAGGCCCTGAAAGCCCCCCATCCTGTCTTAAATATTGCCCGCATGCTCCGCACTCTGAGTGAACTCTGTGCCGGGCATGATCCGCGGCTTTATGTCGGGGGCTTCGTTCTGAGCCGGGCGGAGTCCGAAAAAGACATTTTAGCGGGCGTGCGCCTGGCTCAACGTTACCTGCGTAAGGATCGTCTGCCGGTGATCCCGCTTTTTGAAAGCGCCCATTCCCTGGAAAACGCCGACGGGATTGTCGAGAGATACTTTCAACTTCCCGAGCAGCGCCGCCGGGTTCAGAGGGACTGGGACGGGAAATTTGAAGTGATGTTGGGCTATTCAGATTCCGCTAAAGAGAGTGGCTCGTTGGCTTCGAAGGTTCTGATTCAGTCGGCCATGGGGCGTTTGGAGAAAAAGATCCGTGCCTTTGGCCTGACGCCCATTTTTTTTCATGGCTCTGGCGGCAGTGTGGAGCGAGGCGGGGGCTCGGTGCAAGATCAAACCGCCTGGTGGCCGGCCTCAGCCCTGGCCACAGCCAAAGTCACCGTGCAAGGGGAGATGATCTACCGGGGTTACTCTTCCCCGGAGGTGCTCCGCCGCCAATTAGAGTACTTTGAAGAGGCGCGACAGGGGAGAAAAGAAAGAGCCACCCCTTCTCTGAGCGCTGCTGACCAAAAAGCCCTGGAGACGATGGCTCTTGCGACTCGAAGCAGTTATCAGGAGATTCTGCAAGAGCCTTCGTTCTTGCAAGTGATTGAACTTGCAACACCCTATACTTTTTTAAAGAACCTGAAAATGGGATCTCGCCCCAGCAAAAGACAGGGCACTCTTGAAATACAAAACCTTCGCGCGATTCCCTGGGTTTTGTGCTGGACCCAGACGCGGACGCTTTTTCCAAGCTGGTGGGGGGTCGGGTCATTCTGGGACCGGCTCTCGCGGTCAGAAAAAGAAAAGTATAAAGATCTTTTTAAAAGATCTTCCTTCTTTGCTTCCTTTATCCGCCTTTTGGCCTTCACTCTGGCAAAGATGGATTTGAATATCTTTGCGATGTACCTGCAAAGCTCCCGCCTTCCCAAGGACCTGGCGCGCCAGACCGAAGGACGCTTTCGTCGCGAATTCGCTCTTTGTCGTCAAGCCATCCAGGAAATCACCGGCGAGAAAGATCTTTTGTGGTACCGGCGGTGGCTTCAGGACAGCATCCGCTTAAGGTCCCCCTTGATTCACCCTTTAAGCGCCCTGCAATTGATTGCTTTGCAGGACAATGACCTCCTCTTGCTGCGGGAAACTGTCACCGGAGTGGCGAGCGGGATGCTGACGACGGGATAAAAAAAGCCTCCTTTGCGAAGGAGGCTTTGCGGGTTTTTAGTCGGGCTTAGTTGCCATTCACGTCCGTCACGACTTCATAGAAGCGAAGTTGCAGGAGTTTTAAGCCATTATTGTCATAGGCCCAGAAATAATCCTGCAAGCGTTCGTCAAACAGGGAATAGCGTTCATCCTTGCCATCGCCATCCAAGTCCGCATAAAGGTATAAAAGCTGATTAGACACGTTGGTGAATTTGGAACGGCCGGAGTCCCGGACCGCGACATAGTTAAGGGTGCTGCAAACTTCTTCTGTCGTCACGGGGTCCGTGGCGCAGGTTTCAATGCGGGCGGAGCCGCCGGGTTTCCCTAAGGCGCGGGCAAAGACAGAATACGAGGTGACTCCATCCCCATCCGGATCCGGGCTTGGTAATTGAAAGCTGGCTGAGCCATCCGTGCCATTGGCATCCAAGACTTGGAATTCGCCCTCGGAAAGGTTGATTTTCGTTTTTCCGGTGAGCGGGACGAAAATGCGGTGTCCCTGGTTTCCAGTCATGGCGGCGGTTTTTCCCTTGGGGACTCCGATGATATTCAGGTTGTAGTGGGCCCCGGACGGAGCACCATTTTGGGCGTGGGCCTGACTGAGGCCGAGCATGAGGCCAAACAAATAATGAATCATTTTCATGAGAATCCCTCCTAGTGTGGATTTGCTGCTGCCTCTTTTTCACAGCAATCTTCCGGCCAGCTGAAGTCAAAGGAGGACGGGGACTGTTTCCATGATTTCGTCGAAAATTTACCGATGAGGGTTTTGCAAATGAGTTTCTCTCAGTCCTTTTCCGCAGTTGCCCCGGTGTTGAAGATATGGATGCTGACCAGAGTCTTTTTTGAATTCCGGGGTTTCCAAAATCGGGGCAGAACACCCGCGACATTGGAGGAAATTGAGATTTTTATTTTTTTGAACCCTGAGTGTCTTTCCATCCTGCTTGGAAGGCTTTGATCAAGTTCTCCGGATGGATCGGCTGCTGAGCTTTTACGGCCACCCTCCGGCCATGGTCGCAGGTTTTGAGCACAAACTCGAGGGCTTCCACCGGGCGAAGCCGTCTTTTGCCTTGGGGGGCATAACCGGAAACAAGCACGTTGGCGAGAAAATTCAGTTCAAGGATCTTTTGACTGAAAAGCTCGGGATCCTTTTCCCGCAGGGAGGCGAGAGAGGCCCGGGTTTCGGAGACAGAGCCGGAGGGGGCATTGAGTTGCAGGGGGCTTGATTCCGTGCGGACTCCGGAGGTTTTCAGAAGTTGGGAGAGCTCGTCTGAGAGGGGAGCTGCCGGGCGGATTTTTTGCGGTTTAAAATTGCGGAAGTACATTTTGCTGACAGGATCGGCTTCGCTCGCCTGAAGCAGGTCCTGCAAAGAGGACTGTTCAATGAGTTTTAAAAAGGACACCGCCGCTGAGGGGCTGACATATCCTTCCTGTTCGCGCCGTTGTTCCCGGCGGTCGCGAAGGTCTTCTTTGAGAAACTCCCTTTCTCTCAGAAGATTGGAAAGGCCATCGTATTCGTCGATCTGATCAAAAGTGATCAGTTCCAGGCGGCGCAACAGCCGGTCCAGAAGGTCGCGGTGTTTTTTTTGCAGGCCGATCAGAGTATTGGAGAGGGTGTCCCACTGGTAGCTGGACTTGGTCATGACAAGGGAATCATCTATTTCAAGACTGTAGATGCTCTCCAAAGCCTTTTCCAGATAGCGGTTCCGGAACGAGTCGTCTTCGTCAATATTTTCACTCATCGCCGCCAGCTCATCGCTGTTCATGACCATGACAAGGCTGGAAAAAACCGAAGCCAAAAGGTCCTCATCCATTTCCGCGACTTTATCGGCGGCAAAATCAGAGCCGATTTCCAAAAGCATCTCGAGCCAGGTGCAGAACCGTTCCGGATCGAGTTCTTCGTCGACCCCGGCCCGGGGGCTGGTCCAGACATCCAAATCCATCACCTCCTGCAACTGCTCCGAGGTCAGAAGCATCAAAAGTTCGCTGGAGTCTTCAAGCCCGATGCGGCGGATGATTTTTTTAAGGGTCCCCGCATCCAGGGACTGAACCTCGGTGACAAGCTGGTTGTTGGATATGATTTGGGTCAGGAGGGTTTGCGGGGAAGGTCTTTGAGTCAGGAGCTTTGTCATGATTCAAAGTGTAGGCGAGTCAGGAGGATTTTTCCATCTGTTTTACGATGATATTGGTCAGGACAAGGATCCCTATAAGGACCCATCCCAGGTACCGGCCCCATCGTGTCTGGCGGACGGAAAAGGCCGTGGGAATTTCGCGACCTTCGCCGTCGAGTTTTTTCTGAAATACCAGGGATAGCATCAGGGGATAAAGCGCGTCGAGATGAATCAAGCCATATTCCATATTGATCAGGGCTATGCCTAGCATCGCAGGGACAACCCAGCTTGGGATTTGATACGTGGTTGTTTTTAGTGTTTTTTTGTTAAATGCGTTCATGGAATTTCCTTAAAAACCTTCTATTTTATCCCGCGGGTTGGGTAACCGACTGGCGGTCTATAGCCCGTTCTGAAGCGAGGTGCTGATTCCTTCAGATGTGGATCCAGTGATGAAGGGAAATCTACCCGCCTGTTTTTCGGTTCGTTAATATGAAAAATTGGATCTTTTGAACGTGGGATATTCGGGTTCCTTCGAGGAGGGTTTCGTTCCTCCTTGACGATCGGATTTTGGGGAGTCGCCACAGTGTGTGTGTCGTCGATGAAGTTATCATTATTGTCGTCATCCACTCTGGTTCTTGGGCTATCGGGGCCAAAGTCAAAGTCTGATTCATTTGGATATTTTTCCTTTGGAGTCGGACGTGGATTTGGTTTTGGTGCTGGTGCTGAATCTGGCTTAGGATTTTGTTTCGGTGGAGGATTGTCTTTTTTCGTTTCTGGATTCTTTTTCGGAGCTGGTTCTCCACTTCCACCGCAAGCCTTGCTTGTTCTGCATTCATTCAAGCCAATACCAGCACCGATAGCTCCCCCGATGACAGGTCCGGCCGCTTTCACAATAGGATGTGGTATAAAATTTGTTATAGCTCCCCCGGCAGTTGCTCCCATGACTCCTAATTTAAATCCGTCATTTAAACATTCTGCGGCACATGTATTGTACGAGAACATATCCCTGTTTGTAAATAGTCCCCTAGGAAGAGGGGATTTAGAACGGCTTCCTAAAGGATCCTGAGAGGGAGGAGGGGTAAATGTATGGCCTCTTGGCGTTCCTTCATTAAAGCTTAGGTTGGAGGCCATGGAATATTCTAAAAATGATCCATTTCCAAATAGGAATTGAGAGAAAAAGCTTTTACTTGTGTCTACTTGAATAGATCCTGCCATTGAAGATGAATCGGTATAGAATCCTTCACTCAGAAGGGATTGGAATGTATGGACCATTCCGCTTATACCATTTTCTTTTACGACATCTTCAAAGTTTTTATCTTGGAAGTTCAAGGGTAAACCAAATTTTTTATTTAGGCCAATTGCCACTTTGGGACTTATTTCATTTAACATGGGATTCAATAAATTTCCAAATTGAGGAAATCCTGTAGCATAAGAAGCGTCGATTAAATTTAAGGTCGGTTTGACTATTCCATTCATTATGCCATGCTCCCTAATTTCTCGGTAAATAGCGGTCCGTACGTCCTGTTTCGCCATTGCGGGATTCCAGGCAATGAACGCAGCCGACAAGAAATCTACGGCTTGGTCAAGAGAATCCGGATACGTGAGGTTTATGTAGTCTTGGTCACTTATGGACGAATCAAGATAGATTGCAGTGTCACCCTGCGAGGTGGAACTATCGGCAAATAAAGGTAGCGGCGAAAAAACGAATGAAATTATTAAAATACTGCGCTGTATGAAAATAAGTGCGTAAAATAAAAAATTTTTGTTACTCATTTAAAGATCCTTTGTGGAGATTGATTTGTTGCGGATCGCAATGATCGTGCCAGGAAAAAGAGTAATTAAATTGCTCCTCTTGCAGTTCGTTAATGTATTGTCTCAGACCTAAGATTCCGATCCTAAAACCGAGACGAACGGGACCTTTAAAAACTCAAGCCGAGAGCGAGGGGGCCGCCATAATCGCACTGTGGATTGGGGGTACTCTGGACGGTACCGACGCCTTCCGCAAAAGAGAGAGTCGCTCAGCTCTTTCTTTTTGGGTAAAGTTTAACGAAATCCCCTTAAAAATCACAACCTTACAAGAAAACTTATTGACCTTTTTTACCTCTGAAAATATCTTGCCCCAAGTTTATAAAAGCCCAAGCCTCCTTTTTTGATTACCACAAAACCAAATCCATCCGACGCCAATACGGGCGCACTTGGCATGGCGGGGCTGAGAGCAAAGGGCACCGAAAAAACTTTCGCCCACTTTCGGAAAGAAAATGGATTCACTTGGTGCTGAAATCCCATAAAGCGAAAGGCCCATGGAGTTTTCTTACTCCTCAAAACCAAGCTCTCATTCAAAAGGTGCTCACGGAAAGAGCCAAGAAATGGGGTGTGCAGATCGCTGAGATCGTGAATGTGGGAACTCATTTGCATCTCAAATGCCGTTTTAAGTACCGCGAGGGCTTTCAGAACTTTCTGCGCTCTGTGACCTCCCTCATCGCCCGAGGCATCACGCAGAGCCGCCGAGGAGTGAAGGTCGGCAAATTCTGGCAAGGGCTGGCCTTCACGCGAGTGTTGAAAACGTCCTTTGAGGAATTGCAGCTAAAGGGTTACTTTAAAGCCAATCTCCGCGAGGCCCAAAAAGGCCCCAAAGCCCGGGAAGAGTTTTTGGAGAAATTCAATGCTTGGGTCTATCGGCTGAGGTATGCCAGCACGGCCTAGAGAAGTGATCGTCTTACGCCGGTAATGTCAAAATCAAAGGTTTGCCCTTTGTGACCACCAGGGTGTGTTCGTACTGAGCGGTAAGAAAGCTTTTGCCCGTGGACAATGTCCACCCATCTCCCGTATCAAAGACTTCTGTGGCTCCAGTAGAAAGAAAAGGTTCGATCGTTATGACCTGATTTTCTTTCAGAATGCGTTTGTCATTAGGATCGTAATACCCAGGAATAAAATCGGGGTCTTCGTGAAGGGCCCGTCCCACTCCATGAGAGCCTAAGTTTTCAATGACCGTTAAATTATTTCTACGAGCTTCCTTTTCAATGGCCTTGCCAATGGCATTCAGAGGCTGCCCTGCTTTGGCAGATTTCAGGGCCATCTTCAAGGCCCGCTGAGTGGCGAGGCAAAGGTTTCTTTTGACATGCGACTCTGGAGGGATCATGAAAGATCCTCCCGTATCCGCAAAATAACCATCCAGCTCCGCAGAGACATCAATGTTAACCAAGTCACCTGCGCCCAGTCTTTTCGTACCAGGAATACCATGAGCCGCTTCTTCATTGACACTGATACAGGTGGTGCCAGGAAAGTTATAGACAAGCTGCGGAGCCGAACGGGCCCCAAATTTTTCTAGAAATCCCTGCCCCAGCCGATCAAGCTCCAATGTCGTGATCCCGGGCTCAAGTTTTGAGCCCATATATTGAAGGCACTGGGCCACAATTCTGCCAATTTTTCGAAGGGCGATAAGGTCATTTTCATTCTTAATAGACATATGTCGAGGCTAACATAGGTTGAAACCCCCGACAACAAACTTGTTTGCCTCCGTCTGCCGAAGAGTTTCCAGATGGCCTATTTTTACAATCAGCACTTATTCAGGAGAGGTGAAATCTCTACCAACCTTATTTTTTGTTCACAGGAAACCTAAAAGAATTCTAAAAAGAGATCGAAGTGACCAATGTCAGTCCTGATTTGGAAGGGGCCAGAAAAGTTGTCGAATGGAACTTGTTATAGTATTTATAACTCCAAACGGAAAGATCCGTCACTTGCACAATCTTTGAGGCGGTCCAGAGCGCCGTCGCCACATCGGCTCTTTGAGTTCTATGGTCTTCGCATGCAGTATCTTGAGGCCTGCAGTCGCCCAATACAGAAAGCCCCGTAATGATGGCGGCCGAGTCCACGAGGGTGAACACCCACCCGTAATCCTCGTACCGACTTTGGACCGCGTGACCTATGCCAAACCCTAAAAAAGCTCCAGAGGGAATGGCCAGCCATATCCGCAGGGAATTATATGTTTCAGGGGGCCGGATTGATTCTGCCATGCCTGCAGTTGCAAAGACCAAAATAAAAGAGAACAAAATCCCGCGTACAAGCCTCATATGCATCATTAAAGCATCGTATGTTTTTTGATACTTCTTGTACAGAGCTTTTCTTTCTTAAAATTTAATCCTCAAGCCGCCTTGGTTAAGGAGAGTAGAAAAGTCCAGGTCACTGGCTTTTTGACCCATCTAATCCTATGATGATATTCATAAGTGATTTAACTTCTTCGGGTGTAAGGAATTCTTCATGCGAATTTTGATTTTGATCTTGCTCGGTTCCACAAGTGTTTACGGGGCGGAAAAGCCGGTATGTGATGCCAACGCTGTGACTCGGAATTGTAAGTTTTTTGAAGAAAGAAAAGATCAACCCAAAATCAAGCTGGCCGACGGCAGCAGTTTTTCAAACCCCATGTATGTGACCCCCTTGGCCGGGCAAGAAGGCGCAAACCTATCTGGGAGTGGCCCCATTCAAGGAGGGTATGGTGGTGCCGCAGCCCTGACAACGGAAGAGATTGAAGCCCTTCAAACCAATCAGGCTGAGCTCATGGATCAAATGCCGGGAAAGGCCTTTTCAACGCGTTTTAAAATGGCCTTCGCCAATTCGGCTGGTTACTTGGCGGCAAATCCTGAGGTCAAAGTCAGCATGCCGTGGCCGCCGGATGCAAAATCCCCCAAATTGACTCCGGTCACCGGCCAAGAGGTGCTTGCCTACGCCAAAGCGAATATGAAAGGCGCTGATTACGCCAAATTGATGAAGTTGGTGGACGTGCAAAAGGCTCCGCAAGTCAAAGCCGCTCTTGCAATGCAAAAGGCGCAACAGGCGCAACTAGAACTTCAGAAAAAAGCGCAAGAAGAAGCCCTCGTGGAATCCCAAAGATTGAATAACAAAAAGGCCCGGATTCGTGAGCTTTTTAAATATTCTCAGGAACAAATCATCGCTTTGATTTCTCAGGGCCGGAAAGAATCGGATTTGGGCCCCGAGCAGAAAAGACAAATCGCAAAAGTAAGAAGTGTTGAGCTTCATAGTCTTGATGATGAGGCCATAGCCAATTCTTCATCTTGTATGGGCGGCAGTCGAAATGCATATTACATATCTTTAAACCATCAGACTCATATGTGTCCGGGCTTATTCAATTCAAACGACGCTACGATCGTTTCGGTTTTAGGCCATGAAATTGCTCATTCAATTGATGCTTGCGCTTCACAAATGCCCCTGATGAACGTACATCGGGAAATGAAGGACTCGTTCATGAACCGTAAAGATCTCACGGAGGATGAACGACAGGACGTAGAAAGCTTGCTAGATTCCTCGGATAAATATTTTAACTATGACATGAAAATATACTTAACTCACCCTGAGGTCCTGGATAAAATGACGCAAGCAGGACTTGTTAAGGTGGAGATCTCTGAAACTCCTTATAAAAACTATCCCCAACGTAAAGAACTGGAGTGCCTTGCTAAGTCCGCTAACTTTTACCTCAATGAATCGGGAGATTCTGTTGCAACAAAACGCGCTTTGAATAGAGGGATCGCCCGCCTACCCGCAGACGCACGGCCACCAGCTGAAAAAATGGTCCGTCGTTACGGTGAAGCACTGGACACCTACCCTCAATGTTTCAATACTCTTACCGGCACTTCTAATTCTCGAGAAGTCACCGCGGATCTCTTTGGCGCTCTTGTGTTAGAAAAATTCATTATGGATTTTCCGCCAAAAACCGAAGAAGAGAAGGTAGCAAGTGTTGAGTTTTGGCTGGATAACTCCTGCTCTGCTTCGGGCCCTGCTAAAGTGAAAAATATTGATGCCGACTCGGTGACTCCAATGATGTTATCAAAGTACTTTAGCAATTCTTCACGTTTTGAACCGCATCCAGAAACGAGCACGCGTTTAAAGTATCTTTACCTAAATCTTCCGGGCATGGCTAATTTGTTTGACTGCAAACGAGAAGGAAATGCGTGCTTTGATCACATGAGTTTTTATAACCGCTCTGGAAGCGGACAAAAATCCTCAAATGAAAGCCAATTACAAAAAGGAACTCGCTAATGAACTGGATCCTATTCGTGCTTCTTTCACTCTCCTCCGTCTCCCAAGCCGCCATAAAATCCTCCTATTCATTGACCATGGGTCATCACTCCGAGGCCACTTTGTATTGGCAACACCGCACGGTTAAAAACAAAAATGTTTTTGTCATTGGCTATCGCGAAGCCGGCAGATTTCCTACTGAGCAGGTGGTGCCTAAGGATGAGTTTAACAAGGATGTCCGGGAACTCAAAGACTGGCGTAAAAAGCTCATCATGAAACAATCCGCCATGGCCGGCCCGGCTTGCAATGAAACTGTGTTGATGAGTGAAGACGACGGTCTGATTCCCGTGTGCTTACAGGGTATCCTAAAATCTGAAAAAACCAGCTTCTTACGTTGGTATCGCAAGCAAACAGATTTGGTGTCCGGGCGCCTGTAAATCCTCGCCCCCTAGGCCGTGCTGGCATACCTCAGCCGATAGACCCACGCATTGAACTTCTCCAGAAACTCTTCCCGGGCTTTGGGGCCTTTTTGGGCCTCGCGGAGATTGGCTTTAAAGTAACCCTTTAGCTGCAACTCCTCAAAAGATGTTTTTAGCACTCGCGTGAAGGCCAGCCCTTGCCAGAATTTGCCGACCTTCACCCCTCGGCGGCTCTGGGTGATGCCTCGGGCGATAAGAGAAGTCACAGAGCGCAGAAAGTTCTGAAAGCCCTCGCGGTACTTAAAACGGCATTTGATATGCAAATGAGTTCCCACATTCACGATCTCAGCGATCTGCACACCCCATTTCTTGGCTCTTTCCGTGAGCACCTTTTGAATGAGAGCTTGGTTTTTAGGAGTGAGAAAACTCCAAGGACCTTTGGCCTTATGGGATTTCAGTACCAGGTGAATCCATTTTCTTTCCGAGAGTGGACGAAAGTTTTTTCGGTGCCCTTTGCTTTCAGCCCCACCATGCCAAGTGCGTCCGTACTGGCGTCGGATGTCTTTGGTTTTATGGTAATCAAAAAAGGAGGCTTGGGTTTTCATAAACTTGGGGCAATATAGTTTCAGAGGTAAAAAAGGTCAATAAGTTTTCTTGTAAGGTTGTGATTTTTAAGGGGATTTCATTAAATCCGGCTCGAAAGGGCGAGCGGTCCATTTTTCTGCGAATGGGGCGCGGAAGAGGAACGCGGAAGAGAAACGCGGAAGAGAAGCTCCACTCCGCCACCCTTGTTCACCAAGACTTGCCGTGGGCTTCCCTGATCATCGTCAGTGAAAAAAAGGCGTCTAAAGGAGTCAGGGCGAATTCCTTCCTGACCGGGGCGAAGGTGAATCGCATAGGACTCGTCCCTTGGGAAATCTCGCATGCGGGGAATTAAAAATTCAGGCCGAGGCCGAGAGTGCCGTAGAAGGTGTTCAGTTCGCCACCGCGGAGGGTGTCGTGGCGTAGGAAGTAGTATTTCTTGGCGCCGAAGCCCGCTTCGCCGTAAAAGCGGGGAGTCCAGAGAATCTTTCCGTGGAAATTGACGTTGAGAGTGTCTCCCAGAACGTACTGGGAATCCAAAGAGGTGGGGTATTGCACCACCTCGAGGTCCACCCATTTGGGAGAGCGGAAAATCGGAATCAAATTAAAGATCCGGTCAAAGACCTGGGGCATGGACCGGGCCCAGAAGAACCCATAACCGAGCTTGGGCACCGTATACTCGGCATGGTGGAGGCTTTCATAGGACAAGATCGCCCCCCAGGTTTCATCCCTCTCCCAAAGGCCCGGAGTGAAGCGGTATTTTAAATCCACGAGGGTTGATTGAATCTGGATTCTTTCGCTGCCTCCGGTCCCCGTACTCACAGGAAGAGGAGTCAAAAGAGACAAGTATTTGGCGCTCAGGCCCCAGCGCTGGCGTGAGAGGGAGTCGTGATCCCAGCCGGCGAGGCTGTTAAACCAATAGCTGGCATGGGCTTCGGCGAGAACCGCCAGGCTTAATCCGTGGGTCGCCACTCCCGTTAAACGCAGGCTGGCCTCGCCGGCATAACCCCGGTAGACATCCAAATAGGGTTTGTATCCTTGGCCCTCGCCCTGGGGCGCCAAATAACTGCGGTTCCATTGCCCCGCTTGCGGCGCCATCACTTCCCGGGTTTCAAGTTCTGTTTTTCCGGCCAGGCGAAAACGTCTGGCTTCTTTTTCAAGGTACGTAGCGCTTCGGAATTTTTCGTTGCCATAGAGCCGGTCTTTTTCTGAGGGCAACTTGCTGGCCTTCAAGTCATACTGAAAGAAGCCTCCGAGGTCCCCTGGCAAATAAAGATGGCCCTCCGAAAGACGGAGGGAAACCTTCCAGAATCGGTTCAGGGGGTGCAAAGGGTCCAGGCTGGACAGGGGCTCTGAGGAAAGAAAGACCGGCGCGGGATTCTCCGCCACAATCTGGCAGAGATCCGTGTCCTGTTCACTTTTAAGAACCATGTCCTGAATCTTGAGCGCAGGGGGGCGGCTTGCAAATTCAATTTCCGCGCCCGATTTAAGGCGGAAATAAATCTGGGCGATTTTTCCAGGCGGAGCCTGGATTTTTCCCGCCAGGGGCTGAGGGGTCCCCTGGTATTTGACCTGAGGGGGGCTGCTTTTTTCAGTCTCCGGCGCCAGCGCCATTTCAAGATGGGTGCCGGAGAGTTTGACCGCATAAAAGGGTGTGCAGATCCGAGCGAGAATCTCTCCGGCCGCACTTTTAAGGCAGAACTGGTATTGTTCATTGATGCGCAAGTCCGGGCCTGGATCTGATTTTGAGCGGAAAAACGCGAAGGTCTTTTTTAGAAGAAGATTGTTTTCAATGTCCTCGTCCTTTTGCCCCTGCTTGCGGAGTTGCTCTTTCACCTGGAGGATTTTTTCCTGCCAGCGGAGAACCTCGGCTTCGAAGATCTGTTGGGTCCACACCCTCTCTCCCTTGGAGTTTGTCACCGTGAGAGTGCCGTAGCGGAGAAGTTCGGACGGCCAATTAAAAAACAAGACCATGTCGTCCTGATTGTAAAAAGTGATTTTGGTGCCCTTGGGGTCGAGCTTTTGGCGGGACGTGAAGTCAACGGAGAAAAAGGTCTCGCTCAGGGTGAGAGGCCCCCAACGGAGACTGTGCCCGGCACTGGATTGCAAATCGTATTCGATGAGCGGAGGACTGACTTTGACGGCGTCGGGAGCCGGTTCAAAAAAGACGGGAAGAGTGTAAGGGGCTTCGCCCGGATTTTGTGCAAAGGCACGGATTCCAGGGATCACCAGAAGGAAAATCAAAAACAGGTTTAACCACAGCCCTTGCATGCTTTCATTTATCGGTTCTCTCGGGGCGTACTTAACAGAACTTTCACGCCTTGCAAGGCCGTGTTTTGCACGTCCCCAAGCTGTCCTCACATTCAGCGAAGAACGGGGCCAGAGAGTTTTAGAGACTGGACGCGGAACTTGGCCAAGGGAGACAACAAAGGCTTATGGAGAGGGGAACTGGCACCGATAAATAATTGGTCAAACTGCAATGACATGAGGAACTTCTGTTGTGAAAGCGCTGTTAAAGCTCCTAGTGGGAATCTGGACCCTCTTGACTGTGTCAGCTTGCACTCTTTCCGTGAGTATTGTGGATAAGAGTGTCGGTCTTTTACACGAACCCTCCCTCACACCAACCCCAAGCCCTACGCCCACCCCCGTCGTGACCTATAAAACCGGCGCGGACACCACCTTGGTGAATGAAGCCACGGTGGGACGCAACGCCGGCAGCGCCGTCATCACCACTTCCAGCCGGGATTACTATGTCGATGTGAATTCAGGAGATGATGCCAACCCCGGAAGCGCAGCCTCTCCGTGGAAGACTCTGGGGCATGCCGTGAGTGTCGTCACTGCGGGAGAACGCATCCTGATTCAACCGGGGGTCTATCGCGAGTCCGTGGTCTTAAGCCAGGACGGGACAGCGGGGGCTCCGATTGTGATCGAAGCGGCCGATGCCGCCCATCCTCCTGATTTTTACGGCTCTGACATCACTACCGGTTGGCTTTCGGCTGCGAGCTCGGAATACCGGGGGATCGTCTCGGCGGGATTTGAAAATAATGATTTAGCGGAGTTGGACGGATTTTCAACGGAGGTCGATGTCGGTGGGATTGACAGCATCGTCCCCACCACCACGGCCGCGATGTTTGGCACCAGCGCCTTGGCTCTGCAATTTGGCGGAGGTCAGGACCTGGCGAAAGTGGGACGCGGATATACGCCGTCTTTGCCTTCGGCCTTTTTGCGGGCCTATGTGAAATTGAACTCCAGTTTTCAAATGACGGGAACGTCACGCAAAACTCTTCTGACTTTGCGGGACTCCGTCAGAAATATCAATATCTTCTCGATCTCCCTGAAAGCCTCCTGTGTGCAGCCCTGTGCTGAAACTTACTCTTTGATGGCGACGTCCGAGCACCCAAAGGTCGTGGCGGAGATCGGGGGAGTGGCTCCTGTCACGCTCACCGGAAGCACCCAGGCCATTGCAAAGGATCATTGGTATCTTCTGGAGATCGGCGGGGTGGTCAACGGCGCCTCCAGTGAACTGCGTTTTTCCATTACCGACGCGCAGACCAGCACGGTTTTAAAAAACATGACCCGCACGGTGGATTGGACCGCTGATCCGGCGTCAGATTGTGATTCGGTCACCGCCGGGTTTCAGGCCTGCGAGATCAACCGGGTTTACCTGGGGGGCGGCTCCACGGCGCCCGGAACAACGACGATGAATGCCGGCTCGGTTCTTTACTTTGACCAAGTCCGTGTGGATAGCGCCGCCATCGGGGCTTTTGTGGCGGGGCCCGGCAGTCTTTATTTCCGCCGTCCGGTCTCTTGGAGCGTGTGGCAGGTGTTTCAAGACGGCACCTTCATTCCCAATATCACCAATCTCACGCCCTACTTCGCGGACGCCTATGCGGCGGACCAAAATTATGTCGAGAACATTCCGAATGGAAGCTTCTACAGTGATTCCACGAAAAAGTTGCTGTATTTTAAACCCACCGACGGCACCATGGCCGGGCATACGCTGGAAGTGGGCCGGGGCAAAAACTCGCCGCAAGATTATCAGGGGATTCTGGGAGACGGGCGGTCTTATTACGTTATCAAAGGGCTTAAATTCCATCACTACAGCAAGGAAAACTCCGGGGCGATCCGCCTTTTGAACAGCCACCATTTCACCATTACGGAGTGTGAGTTCAGTGACAACTACGGAAGCGGAGTTTTGATCCGCAACTCCAGCCATGACAACCGCGTCGTGCGCAATTTCTTCCAGGACAATGCCCGGGAGTTCGGAGGCGGGGTTCGCATTGACATGAAAAGCTATGACAATATTGTGGAATATAATACCTTTCAAAACACCACGGATTACACCGCCATCAGCACCGACACCAGTGGAGTGGGTCTTTTAGGGTATGTATCGGGAACATTGCCGTCCACTTTTGACTTCACCGAGCACGTCGGAGGCAACGCGGTCTTTTTGCGCTACAACGGTGATGACAGCAATCCGGGCGGCTTTGGTCCCCCAGAGCGCAATATCATCCGCTACAACCGCATGAATCATCTTCTGGACACCGGGGTTTATCTTGCGGAGGAAGTCAATAACACCGAAGTCTATGGCAATATCATTTCGAATATTTTTGCCTCCAAGCCCTGGGGCAATTCCGGCGGCAATGGCCTGCACATTGCCAAGCACGGGATGGGGACCAAAGCTTATAACAATATCATTTATAATATTGAAACCTCGGCCTTCAATATTCGGTATGGCTCCGGCGACAATGAAATCTACAACAACACGATCTATCGTACGGGACTGAAAAGCTCCTGGTTGCCGACGAAGGTCTCCAGCGGCGTCAGCATCCAGGGCCCCACCAGCACCGCGCCAACGGCACCGGGGTCTTATGGCAACAAAGTTTATAACAACATCGTCCACTCGGCGACGGGCTATTGCCTGGAGGCCGACCCGGAATCCGTGGCCACTGGCACCAACTCCCTGGACAACAATGTGTGCTACAATCCCAGCGGGCGTGGCAATTACCTGTGGTCAGGCACGGAGTACAGCACCATTGCCGAGGCGACCGCCGGAGGCTTGCAAGCGCACGGAGTGAATGCGGACCCGCAATTCACCTCCGATAGCTTTCTGACCCCGGACTTCACGCTCTTGCCGGGAAGCCCCGCTCTGAGCTGCGGCCGCGCCGGGCCTTAAAGGGCCTGTTCGGGCGTCAAAAGTTTTCTCACTCTAAGACAAAAGAATACTGATTTCGAGGGTCTAGAGCTTCTGCCTCAAACTCAGAAAGCGTCCACGCATTTGACAATTTCAAAAACTTCGACACTTTCGCTCGGGCCTAAGACCTTGAAACAAGGTTTGAAAATTTTTGGGCCTTAAATTGCAATCATAGAAGAGGGAAGGGGTGTGTCCCTTTCATACTGACCGCAGGGCTGTTCGTGCGTTAAAATCAGGGGAGTCATGGCAAAGGCGTGGACGAAATCCTATCTCTACCAGGTCGCAGGTCTCATGGGGATCGTGCTGTTTCTATTTCAGAACTGCGGCCCGGCTGTCCTGACCGGAAGCTCGAGCGAAGTGCAGTTCTCGCAAAACACCGACGTGGGGACCACGGTGGACCTGACCTCGCTCCTGAGCGCGCCCCCTGAGAATTCCAACAACGTGCTTTATCCGCTGGCCACAAACCTTCTGACCTATTCTTACTCCCAAGGCGCCCCTTTGTTGCAAAACTTGGTGCTTCTGAGAAATGACTTTAACAACCTCTTTTGGGTCCATGAGCCTTCTTCGACGGTGGTGGCCCAGGGAGACGTCTTCAGCAAAGCCAGCTTTACTCCGGAGGCGGGAGGGGATTACTCGGTTTTTGGCATGCGCAATGGGACCACCTATTTGGTGACCAAATTTTCGTTGGTGGCGCGACAATCCCCCGCTTCGGATTTGTCCTCTCCGGGGGCCGTCACGATCAACCAAAAGATCGTGAGTGCTGATGCAGTCAATGAAAGCATTTTGATTTCTTTGGATCTTCCGAATGTCGATTTGCAAACAAGTCAGATCACCAATAAAAGCACCGGGCAGGTTTTAGCGGACCGCCGGGCGATTCTGGTCAATAAAAAACTCAGTGAGAGTGTGGAGATCGAAATCCGCCTCACCGATACCAAGGGTCAAACCCTCACAAAGACCCTGACTTTGCCGGCGAAGACCCCCGGCCCGACGCCCACCCCCACGCCTCCACCAACGACACCGACGCCGACGCCGACTCCGCCTCCGGCAACACCGACACCCACGCCCACGACCCCACCTCCTTTGGTTCAGTTGGCGAAGCTCACGAATGTGATTTCCGGCACCAATTTGGGGGCAGGCCACTCCTACGAGAAGCTCTTTGACGGCTGTACGAGCGCCGATGACGCCTGCACCGCCTGGAGCACAGACGTGTCTGACTTTGAAGTGGAATTTGATTTTAAAGCGCCCTATGCCCTGGAGAAGGTGCAACTCTTCGGGGACACCCTGGGGACCTGGGTGAGCCGAAGCTACGATGTCTTGTACAAAAACAACGCGGCGGACGCTTACACGGTTCATGCGAGCAATATAAATGCGTTCTCCAACTCGTGGAATGCCATCACGACGCCGGGCCTGAAGGCAAGATACCTCCTGATCCGCGTCCATGGCTATCCGCTGGCTTTCGCCGTGCAGGCCCGGGAGCTGGAAATCTGGGGGCGCCTCGCTCCCTAAGGCGGGCGAGGGCTCTAGGGGGAGTTCTTAAACTCCTTTAAAAGAAAATCCAAAAAAGCTTTTTTGCGCGGATCAATCAGAATCTGCTCATGACAGACCAGGTGAAGGGTCTGCGGCTTTTTATCCTGCTCAAGGATTTCAATAAGGCCCTTATCCACCGCTGCCTGGGCGCTGGAGCGGGGGATCACCGCGAGGGCCGGGTGCTTGCGAATCAACTCAATCATGGCCCGATGGGAATTGACGCTGGCAATAGAGCGCATCCGGCTTCGTTCGCTTTTGCTCAAATATCTGTCCAAAAAGGCCTTGCTGTAGAGGTCCTGCTCGCGGTAGCTGACTAGGGGATAGACCGCCTGCTTTTTCCACTCCGCGGCCGTGCGGCGGTTGGCAATGAGGACCGGGACGTCCTGGATGACTGGAAACGCCTTCACCGATTTTCTTTGCGGGACCTCATAGACAAAACCAAAATCCAAAAGCCCCTTGGCCACCTGCTCATTCACCTGGGCCGTGCCCATCAAAGACAGATGCACAGTGGAGTCCGGGTGGACTTCCATAAACCGCGACACCCGGGGGAATAAAAGCAGTTCACCGGCTTCATGCATGCTGCCCATGCGGATTTCCACCTTCAAAAGAGGCGTGAGCAGGGAGCGGTCGGCGAGCAACACGCGTTTGAGTTCCCCCACCAGAGGGGAAAGCTTTCGTTTGAGTTCCTGGCCTTCGGGGGAGAGGGTGACGCTCTTTTTACTGCGCAGGAAAAGGGCGTAGCCCAGATTGGATTCCAGGGTTTTGATCTGGCGGGAGATCACGGGCTGGGCGGTATTTAAAAGCTTCGCGGTTTCACTGAAGCTGAGGTTTTCAGCGAGAATCACAAAGGTTTCCAAGAAGTTCCAATTCAGCATAGGCGACCTTTCTGTCAGGAATATATATCAATTTTATATAAAAACATGTCTTTTATTGTATTATGATATTTTTAACAAATCCGCTATATAGCTCCCATACCCCTTTATATGGAGCTAGAAATGAAAAAAGAACTATTTGCAAGTGTTCTCACCCTCACGGCCGGCTTGGCTGGCACTGTGAGCTTTCCCCAAACCACTCTGGCGAAATCAAGCCTGATTGAAGCTGAATTTGCCAAAACCTTCCGTTTAAAATCGGCGAATCCGGTTCGTTACACCAGCCAAGAAGGGGACGTGGTGATGGGCCATATCTACCTGGAGCTGGAGCAATCCCCCTTCAGCCCTTACTTCAACAACCAGCTTCATGGCGAAATGACCGGCACTTTATTCTTTGAAAGTGATGAGCTCACGGAAGAAACCTACGGGGTCCAACATAAGACCCGCGTGAATCTGGCCGGGGAGGAGGGCGACGTTCTTTTGGACCTCACCCATACAGGCAAGGGTCATACTTACCAAGTTTACGGGTGCAATTCCACCCGCACCCAGTGTGCGGCCGACAGTTACGAACTGAGTCTTCTTCCCGGGAAAAAAGTGGAGATGAAGATGAAGTTTGCGGGCTATCTGGGACTTGAAATCCTGGAAACCGCCAACGGAAACTCCTTGTGGACGTCTGAGATTTCTTCCGCCACCATGGTGGAAGTTCCCGCGGCAGAATGACCCCGCTGATCGCCCGTTTGACAACCAAACCCACGCCGCAGGAGTCGCTGCGGATTCAGGAGGAGAGGTCCTGTCTTGAAGGCCTTCGTCGTCGCAGCGAAGGCCTTTCTCCTGAGCAATGGGAGGAAGGGCTGGCCCGGCTGGCGCCCTATCGCGTGAAATCCTCCGGTAGCCTGAAAAGCGGCCTGGTCTCATCCTGGCAGCAGGCGACCGCCTACGTCGCGCAAAAAATCCAAGAAGGTGAAAGCCCGGTCTGGGAGGATGTTCTTCAGCTCAATGCCCTTCTTTTGGAAAAAACGCGGAGTGAGGTCCGGACGGAGCCCGTTTACCTAGGCCCCCGCGAAGCCTGCCCGGTGCACCAGTTGCCGGAGAGCCTTGCCTATTTTAAAACCCACATTCTGCCCCTGGACCGCCATCCGCACCCTTTGGTTGCGGCAGCCCTCTGCCAATACTGGCTGGTGAGTTTGCATCCCTTTGACGATGCCAACGGACGCACGGCGGTTTTATTGACGGATTGGATTTTGGGATCCCAGGCGTTTCTTCCCATGAGCTTTGCCACCAAGCTGGATGCTCTGGTGGCGTGTCTTTCTGACGAGAGAGTCTCCGCCACTCCGGCCCAGGCGATTTTAAAGTTGCTCCGCAATGTGCAGCGCAGTTACCGCCTGGTTCTGGGAGAGCCCGGAGCCTTGTCTTAGGCCGTGGTCCTAGGCCGCCTTCTGCCCGGCGCGGGAAGTGGAGCCGGTTTTGCTGAAGCGGGAGTACTTCATATCAACACCCATGATGTGCTTGATCAGCCAATCATTCAGGAACGTGATCAAGGCACCCGAATCAAACTGTCCCTTGGCCATGTGCTCTTCATACTCCCCCAGTTGGGAGATCAGTTTGCGGTGGATGATCTTATGATGTTCCAGCTCCGGGTAGCGGATTTTGGCCAAATAGGCCTCTTCGTCGGCAAAGTGCTCCTTTGTGTACTTGGCCAGATCCTCAAAAAGGCTGATCAACGCGGCCTTTGCTTTTCCCTGGTTGATCCCCAGGGCCAGGGCGTTGATCTTGGCGATGAGGATCTTATGTTCCTCATCCATCTCCGCAATGCCTAAGGCGTACTGGGATTTCCACACGAAGGTGTTCACCACGGTGCCAGACCCGTTTTTGCCGCCGCCCTCAATAAGAGTGCGCAAACGATAGCTGGAGCCGTTCAGGGATTTCACCTGTCCCCCGAGGTGCGCGGCGGACTTGGCGGTGTTCTGGGTTTCCGCAACGTTGGTTTGAGTGGCGATATCCAACTGTCGGATGGCGCGGGCGATTTCATCCACGCCGGCGGATTGTTCTTTGCTGGCGGCCGAGATGCTTTCCACCATTTGTGATAAATGATCGGCGTTTGCGACGATTTTTTCCAGGACCTGGCCGCAGACTTCGGCCACGTGACTTCCACGCTCCACCTTGTTGCGCGCTTCTTTCATGAGATTTTGCACGCTGGAGGTGGTCTCCTGCACGATTTCATTCACTTTGGCGGTGCTTTGACTGAGCAGGGTGGAGATCTCCGTGGCGGCACTGCCGCTCATATTGGCGAGATTTCCCACTTCCTCGGCGACGACAGCAAAACCCTTGCCGTGTTCACCGGCGCGGGCCGCTTCCACGGAGGCGTTAAAAGAGAGCAATTTGGTCTGAAACACGATCTCATTGATCACTTTGGTTTTGCTTTCAATCTCTTGGATGATCTTCACGATGTCGGCGATTCTTTGGTTGCCGCTTTGAACTTCTTTTTGGATTTTTTGGTTGCTGTTATCGATGTCCCGCATGGCGGAGATCATGTCGTTGACGGAGTTCTTTCCGAGACTGGCTTCATCCCGGGATTGCGAGGAGACCAGGGCGGATTGCTCGGAGCTCTCGGCGTTTCTTTGCACCATGGCGCGGATCTGCTCAATGGAGGCCGCGGTTTCCTGGATGGCCGAGGCTTGGTCGGAGGCCGCGGAGGAAATGGCTTCAGAGGAGGCGGCCAGATCCGAAACGGTGCCGGACACTTCGTTGGCGTTGCCGACCAGATCCGTGGAAATGGATTTCAGCTCGTTGGAAGTAGAGGTCGAAATAATCATGCCGGTGACAAGGCCGAAGATGATTGCAAACAGGGTCACCATCCAGGTGTAAAGAGTGGAATCCCGGGCCTGGATTTCCGCGTCTTCGGTGCTGCCCTCGATGGTCTTTTTGTGGAAGGCGTTGAGGGCTTCAATGGTGGCGCTGTAGGCCTTTGCTTTTTCAGGGCAGTCATGGAGGAAGATCTCCAGGATTTTGCGCTGGTTTTCAGGATTCGGGTTTTGCGACAATTTTAGGACCTGCTGTCCGATCTGCTTGAAGTCCTCCCAGGCGCGGTCGGTGTTTTCATACAATTCGCGCTGGTGGTCTTCGAATCCGAGACTGGTGTAGGCTTCGCGGGATTTTTCATACTTTGTGATCGCCTCCAACGTCTCGTGAACGGCGGCTTCGCTATTTTGGGGGGGTAAGCCCGGCAGACCCAGGGTGCGCAGGGAGATGCGGACTTGCTGGTAATTTAAAAACATCTCGCCGGCGAGTTCCAGTTTAGGGACGCGTTTGTTGGCGATAAAGCGGAAGTTGTCTTCGACCTTTTGACTGAAAAAATACCCAATCGCTCCGACCGCGACGGTCATCAGGGAAAGCGCCATGCACAGCCCAAGCAGTTTCGTCCGTATTCCAAATTGGCCCTTCAACATATTTCTCTCCTGTTCGTACCCATAGCTACCGTCTGTTCGGCGGGACCGGGAATAACTTTATGAGCACGTTCCTTTAGAGCCAAAAATGCCTGACTCCAGGACCTTGGTTGGGTCTTCGTGTAAGAGGGCGGGTCAAAATGAGGCGGAATGAAACCCTATTTACTGACGTGACAGAGGGCGGGAATTAGGGCCAAAATATTTTCCAGGAGAAATTTTTTATGGGACATTTATCCGTTTTTATTTCCGTCACGATGCTCTTTGCCTGCGGAATTTCCGCCGCCGCCACTTCCGTCAAGGTTCACCCGGTGGATGGCAGTTGCAAACTCATCCCCCGCAAAGAAAAAATCTCTTGTCCCTTTGATCTGATGGAAGATCCCCCGCGCGAGGTCACTCTCTATGACATGCCTTTAAAGGCCTCGGAGAAAATAAAAACCACTTCGGCCTCCTGCTCTGAAAAACTGGTGGGCGAAATCATGAAGCTCCGTGAGCAGATGAAGGACCCGGCAAAAACGGATCCCCTGGCCGGGATTCGTTTTGATCCTGAAGCTTGCACACTACTGAGTTCAGGAACCAAAAACCCACAATTGGCGATCCTGGAACTCAGGGAATTTGAAAAAACCACGTCCAGCGCGCCGGAGACTTTGCACCGGCAAATTTATTTCGTGCACGTGGACCCGCAGGGCGCGCCCCCTAAGATTATCAAAAGTGTTGTTTCCACGGATGCCTCCACACGGGAGAAAGCTCTACGTCAGCTCTACGGGATTTGTGATACGGATGGAGACGGCCAGGCTGAGGTGGTCCTCAGCGAAGATCTTTATGCCTCGGCGCAATTGAATGTCTTAAAACTTTCTCCGGATTTTAGTGAAGTCTCGGGGAAAACCTATTTAGTCTCCGGGGGATGTGAGCAATAAGCAGTTGCCATCCGCTTTTTGCTGGACCATGATGGTAGCACCCAAGGAGGGCGGGATGAAAAAATGGATTTTTGCCGGGGTGGCCTCGGCCGTGGTTTCGGCATCGGTGTTGGGCGGAGGCTCTGCCGCGCGGGCAGAGGTGAAAGTCTTCATGGATCAGATGCTGGAACAGGTTTTCCGTTTAAAACCCTATCTGGTCTCTGAGGAAAGTTTTAAAGATCCCAAGAATTCCCAGAAAATTTCCGAATCCCTGACGGCCATGGCGGCTCTGAGTAAAAAAATCAACCACGAAAAGATGATCACAAAGACAGGCTATCAGATTTCGGCCAATGTCTTAAACCAACAGTTGAAGGACGTGGAGGAAGTCTTTAAAACCGGCAATAAATCCTACGCACTCTGGAGCCTGAGATCCACCCTGGGGGTTTGTATGTCCTGTCACACCCAGGTTCCCGCCGTTTCCACGCGATTTTCAACTCTCAACGAGAGCCGGGTTTTGACCAATCCCTTTGAAGAGGCGGAGTTTTTGTTCGTTATCCGCAACTTTGCAGAGGCTCTGAAACTCTATGAGAAGTCGGTGACCGGTTATCCTAAAAACAATGTGGTCTTGGCGGATGTGGAAAAGACCATTCAGCGCCAGCTCTATTATTATGTGCGCGTCGCCCGTGATTTTAAATCCCTGGCAGGGACTTTGAAAAACGACAAGGCCAATACCCAGCTGCCGAAAAAGACCCGGGAACGTCTGCAAAACCTGCTCTCTGCAGTCGAGGCCATGAAAGAGGAAGGATACCCTCAGTTCACGGACGATAAAAAAGCGGAGCTAAAGACCTACGTAGAGAAAGGCCTCAAAGAAGAACTCTCCGGGGACTTCAGTCTGGATCTGCCGAAAAAAGAAATTGGGGCCTTAAAGATCTCCAGCGTGCTTTATGAATACCTGAACCGGTATCCGGAAACCTCCCTGAAGCCGGAAATTCTCTACTGGCTTTCGTTCTGCGAGGGACGCTACCGCTATCAGTCCATGTACTCGCTTCCGGAACTTTACTTGAAACAATGTGTGGTGGAGTTCCCGCACCATCCCATCGCGAAAAAATGCCTGGCTGAGTATCAGGATCTTGTGACCATGTCCTTCACAGGCTCCAGCGGCACCCACATCCCGGCGGACGTCAGTAAGGAACTGCAAACCCTGCAGGACCTGATTCAGAAAATAAAATAAAATCGGGGGCCGGAGCCGGCTCCTTAGGATTTAAAATAAATATACTTGCGGCGGGAGAGTTCCTCGCCCAAGTTTTCCTGCATATGGGCCCGGATCTTTGCGGCGGTCTCCGTCAAGCGGGTGGGGGTGACGGTTTCACGGAACTCCTCGTCCAAGTGGATGGGTTCAAGAAAGCGGATCTTCCATTTCGCTGGAAGCGGGAACGAATTCAAGGGCAAAGGCAGAAGCTGTCCCAAGATGGAGATCTGGCCGACGTTGATATGAGTCTCCTCCGCTCCGATAATGAGGACCGGGACAATGGGGGTTCTGGTCTGAAGGGACATGCGCAGGAATCCGGTCTTGAACTTCTGCAGTTGATATTTTTCGTTGTAAGGCTTGAAGTTTCCTTTTTCCGCTTCAGGGAACAGAATCAAAAGCTTTTTCTTGGTCAGCACCTTAATGCCGTTTTCAAAACGCGCTTCCTGAAAACCAAAACGCTGGGCGTGGAGGCGTAAAAGGCCGCGCGTGAACCAGAGCTTATGCAGAAGGATCCGCGGAAGGCGGCGGTGATTTTTATAGATCCAGTGATTCAATAAAAGAGCGTCCAATCCCATAAACCCCGAATGATTTGGCAGCAAAATGGCGCCACCGGTGGCGGGAAGGTGTTCCGCCCCTTCCACCTCCACGCGAAAATACCGCTCCAAAGCCTCAAGGCACAGATGGGGGGCTGTTTTATAAAGGAAAAATTTTGACAGGCTTGGTTTTTGTGGCAAGGGCGCAGGGAGGGCGCGGGAGTGGGACAAGCTTTTTTTCGGGGCCGAGGCGCTCAGGGAGCGGGCCCAGGCCTGAGACAGAGAATCAGTCCAAGTAGTTTTTAAGGTCGCAAAGAATTTCAATGGGCCCTCAGCCAATGACGTGAAAAAAACAAGTTCATGTAGGAATAAGTCGAACGTAGATTTTTAGAATGTTCAAGATTTTTTTGGGTTCGCTGTGAAGGGACAACAAAGGTAAATTTATAAATCGAAAGAAGGGCCCCCTTCTTTTGAGGGGCTCATCTTATTTTGATCTTTTTCAGATCTCTGAATGAATCTTCTTGTGCGATTTGTCCTTGCAACGGACCTGTCTCAAAATGGTCTTAATTGGGCTTTATGGTGGAAAACTCCCATAAAGAGAAAAAATTTGAGTAATATTTGAGAAAGCTCTAAATGTTGGGCGGTTTTTGCCCGATACAATGAGTGTTGTTTATAAATAGGTCCTGTTTTGTTGAATATAAATCTTTTTATCGAACGCTCAAAAGAAGGAAGTAAAAAGTGATTCGCAAAAATAAAAGAATTGTCATCGTCGATGATTATGAAGAGAGCGGCTTGCTCCTTTCAAGAATTTTGGGGTCCTCTTATGAATGCCACTTCGTGTCAGACGGTGCCAAAGCCTTTCCCGTGATTTTCGACCTAAGGCCGGATTTGGTTTTGCTCGATTACGTGATGCCCAACGTCACCGGTCTTGAAGTTTGTAAAATGATTCGGGCTCATGAAGGCACTAAGAACATCCCGGTGATTTTCATTTCCGGGGCCTCCACGGTGAATGAAAAAATCCTCGCCTTTGAACAAGGGGCGAATGACTTTGTCTCCAAGCCGTTTCACATTCAAGAATTGATTCTCAGAATCAAGGCTCGTTTGGCGGACAGGAGCCCGCTGGCTGACAATATCCTCGCGGTTGCCAACCTCCAGATGAAACTCCTTTCCCGTCAGGTCTTTGTCGAGGGGGAGGAAGTGCACCTGACTCCGCGGCAATTTGAAATTCTCAAAATCTTGCTCAATCATAAAAACAACTTGGTCACCAGGGAGACGTGTTTAAGCAAGATCTGGAATGGCTGCGAAGTCACGTCCCGCAATGTGGACGCGCAAATCAATTATCTTAAAAGAAAAATAAATAAATTTTCGGGAAAAATCGTGGCAGTGCCCAGCTATGGGTACCGGCTTGAGGTCCACGAGTAATCTCCAGCACTTTTATCAGAATCGTAGTGAATTTGGCGCCTCTCACAACATGATGTTTTCAAAATGACTGAGGAGGATTCATGACTCGAAGAGAAAAACTGGGGAAGTTTTTGAAAGCCCAGAGGAAAGCAGCAGGGGTCACCCAACGGCAGATCGCTGAGGCTTTGGGGTATTCCAGCGCCCAATTTATCTCTAATTGGGAAAGAGGGATTTCCCAACCTCCTTTGGAGTCCCTGGAGCAGTTGGCGAAACTGATTAAAGTGGATGCGCGCAAACTCCTCCGCATGGCCGTCAACAATGTGGGGGACCGTTTCCGCTCGGATTAAAAACGCTTTTCCCATTGCAGGACTAATTTTTCTTCCGTGCCCCCTTCCTCATTGGGCGCCCAGGAGGCGGTGAGCATCCAGCGGCGTGAAACCCGCTTGCGCAGCTCTAAGGTGGTGGCTTCTTCCCAATTGGTGCCGATGTCCGCTGAAAGATCGTCTGTAATCATAATACTTGCCGCGTACACCTTGGTCAGGGGATTGTAGGAAAAGCTCCGGATCGGAGTGGCGGCAAAGGCCCACAGGCCAAAGATGCCAATGGCCCGATCCGCCATCGCGGCGGCAAAGTTCCCCGCCGTCTTGGCGTCCGCGGACACCAGTTGGTCGGTGGTCCTGCCGTAGAGTAAAACAGAAATGATTTCGTTTTGCGGCAGATAAGGGACGCTGGAAAGAATCATCTGCGGTTCCTTCAAAGTGCCGCCGAACTGGATATAGATCTGATACTCCCCCTGATCCATGCGCAGAAGCCCGTCCACGGGAAGGATTTTCTTCTCGGCTTCATCAAGCCCCACCCGCATCTTTTCCACTTGCACGATCCGGCGAAGATATTCCACCTTAAAGGGCTCGGTTTGAATAAACCCCGTGGTGTCCTTGCGCTCGTTGGCCCCGAGGGAAAGGGACAGGGGTAAGTAGGGGCGGGCGAACTTGGATAAAAGGCGGATGGCTCCGGGCTTGGCCGTCACCACCTCGAACTCAAGTCCCAGACGCAGGGATTTTTTGGCGCTGGCGGGGGCTCTGGGTTTTTGCAGGATGCGGGTGTCTGGTGTCACTCGGGGCAGGCCGCCCACCGGGTTCAGGGGCGGAAGCTCCAGCTGCAGGTCGCGGATCAGGCACTTCAGTTTCAGCTCCAGGCTCTCCGCGTGGCTTCCCAGACGCGCCAAGGCCGTGGAGGTCAGATCCACTTTCTGGTTTGGGGATGCAAGGCGGACTTGGGCTCTGAGGGGGAATTCAAAGATCCCCGTGCTGGAACGGATCGGACCCTGGGCCGTCAACGCCAGGGTTCCCTCCAGGGAGCTGAAAGGGGCGGGAATCAGAATATTTTTTGCATCCAGGAAATGACGAAGTCCGCGGAAGCTGTGCACGAAAAGGTTCGCGTCGACAAAGGGCTCCAGCATGTAGTCCCTGCGGTTTTTGTAAATATCCAGGCTTACGCTCAAGGCAAGGGAGAGCAATTTGTTTTGCACGCTTTCAAGGCTGAGACGGGTTTCCAGCACCTTCCGGCTGACACGCGGATGGCCGAGAAGATCGCGAAGCCAGGCCCGGCCCTGCAGATCCAGTTGCAGACTTTCCGGGATCCGGCACTGGCAGGCCTTTTCCAAAGGCGGACGCATGTTTTTATCAACAAAAAAAAGCGCCAGGGGAGCTTTGATGGAAAATGCCGAGGCCCTCTCACTCCATAAAACGCCCTGGGTGAAAGGAACACTGACAGAGGCCTGCACGTTTTGAAGAGTGGACAAAGGAGCCGGCAGCCCCTGGATCCGCGTGCGTAATTGGAGGTCCGCTTGGTTCGGCGTCAGGCGCAGGCTCAGCTCAGGGAGGAGGTGGAATTTCCTCTTGCCCTTGTGATAGCGGAGGAGCCCTGAAGAGTGCATGAGTGTGTCCGGGCCCGCTGTTTGGAAGCGCAGACGTTGCCGGGTTTCAAGGCCCCAGCCGAGCACCTCCAACTGCGTGTCCAAAAAGGGGACTGGGGTCCCGAAGTGATCAAGACTGAGCCGGCCTTGGGCAAAAACGCTGGCGGGGGAAGGGGCGGGGAGGAGCATCCCCAAAGAGAAATCCACGCGGTCCTCCGGGGTGGTGTCGCTCCTGAGAAGGCGGGCGGTGAAAAAAATGGTTTTTCCGGCTGACGAGACCCACTGGAATTTTTGCATCTCAATATCAAAATTATGGATCTTGAAATTTCTGGATCGTCGGAGCATTTGCAAAGAGGCGTGGATTTTTTCCGAAGGGCTTTGCTCCGGCAGCGTTTCATTTTGCGCCGGGGGCCCGGAGCGGAACCAAAGATCCTGGGTGGCCTTGACCGTGACCTCGTCCAAAAGGATTTTCTCCCTCTCCCGCCAGGGCCTGAGCAGGATGTGCCAGCGCACCAGCTCCACTGGCAAATCCAAGCCGGGGGAGTCTTTCTTGATGCGCAAGCCGCGCAGATCCCCGTGGAAGGAAAACTCAAAACCGTGAAGACGACGGAGTTGAAAATCCAGCCGGTCCCAGGTGATCTTCAGATCGGCAGGAAAAAACCGCTCCGACACCAAGTCCCAGCTTTCCTTAGGATGGGTCCAGACCAGAACCACGACAGTGAATAAAAGGAGGAAGACCCCCGCCAGGGTCAGGCCCAGGGTTTTCAGCAGGATCAAGACTGTTTTTTTTAAAATGCTTTTCCCCTTCATTAAAACTCCTGACCGAAACTGAGGAAATAGATCCACTCTTGCTGGTAGGCCTGGGTCGTGGCATCGCCATTCCAGATTCGTCCGCGGGCGGCGGAGCCGCGCAGAGTGCCAAACATCGTGGCCCATCTCAGTCCCATCCCTTCCGAGAGGAAACGGGGCGGATCGAGAGTCTGCGCCCGGTTCCCGAACGCGGCGATATCCCATAGAAGCAGCGGCTGCAGGCGGTAGGGGAGTTGCTCAATCAAACGAAGTTCGAAGCCCGCATAAAAGGCCGTCAAGTATCCCAGGCCTTTGTTATTTAGGCTCTTGCGGGAAAAGCCCCGCAGATTGTCGTCTCCGCCCATGAAAATCCGGTACTCCAAAGGTAAGGCGGAGCGGATGTTTTCGGGTCTTTGCTCATGCGCTAAAACCGTGCTGCCTTGAAAGCGGCTGCCCAGGATAAAAAGCGGGGGCGAATAGGAGCCGATGTTCCAGAGGTATTTAAAATTGGCATCATAGCGATCCACGCTAAAGGGCGATCCCAATCCCCGGCGGATGCCGATCAATTGAACGCCTCCGCTCCACCCTTCAAATTGCTCCCGGGGAAAAAGCTCATAGAGGTGGCTTTGAAAACTGACATTCCCTTCCACCGAGGTGTAGGTGGTGTCTGCTGGCCCCCATCCCCGCACTGTCTTTGTGTAGTTCAGCGTGGGACCGAAGCGCCCCAGGAAACGCACCTTCCATAAGTCCCAGAAAACCCCCGCATCAGCGCCGGCTTTGGAGGTCAGAAGCTCGTAGGTGGTTTCGGACTGGCGCTCGCTGCGAAAACGGGGACCGAAAAACAATCTTGGATAACCGATAAACCAATAAAGCTGGGAGCGGAAATCCAGGCTTTGACGTTTATTGGAGGCATAAAGAGAAGCCGAAAACGAGGAGGCCCGGTTGTCCAGCCGGGCGTTTCTGAAGTTGATCTCCGTAAAAGGAAGCTCCTCCGTGGAGGCGCCGATCCCGAAACGGAAAATGCGGGGCTTTCCAACAGACGCCCGCAATTCCAGATCCACTTGGTCCTCCTGGCAATTTGTCACATAGTAAGCGCTTTGAAAAAGCCCATCCGCCAGCAGACGCTCGGAGGTCAGCTGTGTTTCCCGGATGTCATAAAGGTCCCCTTTGGCAAAGGCGAGGTAGCGCTGAAAGGTGTCCACGTGCAGGCCTTCAAGACCGGAATAAGTGAGGTCGCGAATTTTCTGCCGGGGTTTTTCCTCAACCAGAACATGGACGCTGGCGTCCCAGGTGTGGGCTTCAAGGCGGATGTCGTGGCAGGCAAAGCCCTGACCGCGCAGACCTTCTTCCGCCCAGCGGCGCACCTCATTGAGTTTGTCCGCCATAAGAGGAAAGCCGATGACTTTTCTTTTTTTTTCCGGGTGCAGGAGGTTTTGCCCGCCATGGACTTCAAGGCGGGTGATCGTGGTGCGCGGCCCGGACCATACAAGGAGCCACTCCCCCTGCCGCTCGAAGCGGGCCTGAAGGTATCCTTGAGAGCGGAGAATGTTATTGAGTTCCCATTGTGCCTGGGGCAAAGGCACCTCCTGCCACGCCTCGGTCCCTTTGGATGTGCCACACACCAGGATTTTTTCATTTTCATTCAAACTCAAGGATCCTTCCTTGAGCACAATGTGCTCACAAAGCATTTTGTCTGTGGCCAGGGTGACAAGAGGAAAATGCAAAATGACAAGAAGTCTGAAAAGGATCCCCATGGGGGGATTTTAAAACTCCGGGTAAAAACCTGTCCAAGACATAAGGGTTTTATGTCAATTCTCTGCTCTGCTCTCGGTTCTGTTCTTGGCCCAGCGGAGGGATTTGTGACGAAGAGATTATTTTTTGGAAATGTCACCAGATCTTTATAGTGGAGGGCAGCGAGCAGAAAAATACTAGGATTTTCTCTATGCAAAAAAAGGAGACCCTATGCGGAAGGCACCGGGGCTTTTGGGAATTTGTCTGAGTGTTATGGCGTGTGCAAGTCTCACCAAGCCGGTTCCGCTTTCTGTCAATCCCGCTCAAATGGCGAAGCTGAGGGTGGTGGACGAGCGTTTCCTGTCTTACAATATTGAAATGGCGGAAGTCATTGGCGCCGACGCTTGGCTGCCTTATGAGATCGGGAGCGGGGGGCTCTTTGAACCTCGCTCTCCGATTGATCTCAGCAACTCTCGCTTGCGGAAACTGGCGGAGGCCTTGGGGCCGGCTTATCTTCGCGTGAGCGGGCGCGGGGCCAATCAGGTGTACTTTCACACGGGGGAGGTTCCGCTCAGGAAAGTCCCCCGCGGCTACGAGGGGATCTTGACCCGGAAACAGTGGCAGGGAGTCCTGGACTTTGCTCTGGCCGTGAATGCCAAACTTGTGACTTCTTTTGCGGTCAGCTCCGGGGTGAGGGATGCAAAGGGAGTGTGGACCCCGAAGGAAGCAAGAAAAATTTTTGCCGCCACCCAAGCGGGGGGCGGAAAAATTTTTGCCGCGGAGTTTTTCAATGAACCCAACCGGCCTGCGGAGGCGGGCTTGTCGCGAGGTTACGATGCCGCCGCTTATGGAAAGGACTTTGCGGTGTTCAAGAAATTTCTGAAGGCCCAGACTCCGGAAATCGCCCTCGTGGGCCCGGCCTCGGGGGGGGAAGACATGATTCCCACTCAGGGCCCCGCAGCGGTTTTGCGTGTTGAGGATCTGCTGAAAGCCACGTCCCCGGGGGTGGATATTTTTTCTTATCACTTTTACGGTGCGCTTTCGCAAAGATGTGTCTCCGGACAGGATGACCCCTTGGGCACACGGGCGGAAGCGGCCTTGGCGGAGGAGTGGTTTTCCCGGGCGGAGCGGGCGGCGGCGTTTTACCAGGACTTGCGCGACCGCTATGAGCCAGGAAAGCCGATCTGGGTGACGGAGACGGCCGATGCGGCTTGTGGGGGCAACCCCTGGGCCTCCACCTTCCGGGACAGCTTTCGTTATGTGATCCAACTGAGTCAATTGGCTTTGCGGGGGGTTCAAGCCCGCTTTCATAGCGCCCTGGCTGCCAGTGATTATGGCTTGTTGGATTCTCATACCTTTTTGCCACGGCCGAATTATTGGGTCTCTCTTCTCTGGCGCCGCTGGATGGGGTCGGTCGTGTTGGATGCGGGAGAGGTGCGGGAAGGGGGGCATCTCTACGCCCATTGCCTGCGCGACGTACCCGGAGGCGTGGCCCTGCTGGTGGTGAACACGAGCGGGACCCAAACTCTCCGCCTGCGCGTGCCCATGGCGGTGGATCGCTACACATTGACGGCTTTAAAACTTGAAGATACCGTGGTGCGCTTGAATGGTGAGGAGCTGAAACTGGGGTTAAATGACCAATTGCCAAATCTGGATGGGGAGCGGATTGCCCGCGGCCCCATTGAGCTTCCGCCGGCAAGTATCACTTTTCTGGCCGTGCCAGATGCGAAAAACGGGAGTTGCCCCTGATGCAAGAAACGAGTGCCAGTAAGCCCCTCCAGGGATTGACCGGGAGACAAGCCGCCGAGAGTCTGAAGACCCATGGACCCAATCAGATTGAACAAGAAAAAGGGCGTTCTGCCTGGCTTCTTTTTGCGGAACAATTCCGAAGCCCTTTGGTCATTATCCTGATTTTTGCTTGTGTTCTGTCCGCCTTTCTGGGGGAGAGGCTGGAGGCGGCCGCCATCGGGGCGATTTTACTGCTGAACGCCTTGATTGGGTTTTTTCAGGAAGCCCGGGCCGAGACAGCGATTGCCGCCCTTCAAGAAATGACCTCGCCCCGCGCGCGGGTTCTGCGGGAGGGGCACCAGGCCTTGATCATGGCCCATGATGTGGTCCCGGAGGATATCCTCCTTTTGGAGGCAGGGGATATCGTTGCTGCCGACGCAGAGATCCTGGAGTGTTCGCACTTTCAAGTCAATGAAGCGGTTTTGACGGGGGAAAGCGTTCCGGTGCGGAAAGAGACTCCCGCCCCCTCTGGAGAGGGCGTGCCGCAAGGGACGCCTCTTGGCGAGCGCAGCGGCAGTGTTTTTATGGGCACCGCCGTAGTCACGGGGACTGCCACCGCCCGGGTTGACGCCACGGGAATGAAAACCGAACTGGGAAAGATCGCCCATCTCATCGCCAGTGCGCAAAGGGGAAGCACCCCCTTGCAAGTGCAATTGATTCAGGTCGGGCACTCTTTATTGCTTCTTTGTCTCGTGGTGGTTTTTCTTGTGGCCGGCATTGGCCTTATTCAGGGGCGCCCCTGGGCGGAGCTTCTGGTTTTTTCCATCTCTCTGGCGGTGGCGGCAGTGCCTGAAGGCCTGCCGGCCATTGTGACCGTGGCCTTGGCCCTGGGAGTGCAACGAATGGCCGAGAGAAACGCGTTGATCCGTAAACTCCCCAGCGTGGAAACCCTGGGCAGCGTGTCCGTGATCTGCACGGATAAGACCGGGACCCTGACGACGGGGGACATGCGAGTGCGGGAGATCTGGGGGGATGACCATGAAAGGGTCCTGCAATCCGCGGCCTCGTGTTGTGATGCTGAGTTGGGAAGCGGAGAGGACGGCGGTGCTGGAGATCCCACGGAGCTGGCCATTTTGGTCGCGGCCCGGGAACGGGGAATTGAAAAAGCGGACATTGAAAAGGAAAATCCACGACGCACCAGCATCCCTTTTGATCCGGAACGGCGTTTGATGTCGGTGAGCCGCCGCGATGGGAAGATCTATGTTAAAGGGGCCTTTGAGAGCCTGCGGCCTTTGTGCGAGCCCGGCGGGTTTAACTCCCAGGCGGCGCAAAGAACTGTTGATGAGATGTCCTCCCGCGGGCTTCGTGTCCTGGCGGTGGCCGAAGGAGAAGGAGCGGAGGAAAAAAACCTGCGCTTTTTGGGTCTTTTGGGAATTGCGGATCCGCCGCGCTCCGAGGTTTTCCAAGCCATTAAAGAAGCCCGGCAGGCCGGAATTCTACCGATCATGATCACCGGGGACCACCCGCAAACCGCCGTGGCCATTGCCCGGGAGTTGGGCTTGGTGTTGGAGGGCGAGTCCGTAAAAGAGCGCGTCCATGCGCGGGCCACGCCGGAGGATAAACTTCAATTGGTGCGGGAGTGGAAAAAGCGCGGCGCCGTGGTGGCCATGACCGGAGACGGAGTGAATGATGCCCCGGCTTTACGTGAGGCCCATGTGGGAGTCGCCATGGGGCAGGCGGGAACCGAGGTCACGCGCCAGGCGGCGGATTTGATCTTGGGGGATGATAACTTTGCCACCATCGTCGCGGCCATTCGTGAGGGGCGCGGAATTTTCCAAAATATCCGTAAAGCCATCACCTACCTGCTCACGGGAAACTTCGCGGAGATTGTGCTGGTGCTGGGGGCCATCGTCTTGGGGTTGCCCACGCCGCTTTTGGCCACGCATCTTTTGTGGATCAATCTGGTGACGGATGCCTTGCCGGGGCTCACTCTGGTGGCGGATCCCCTTCCCCAGGGAATCATGAAAATTCCGCCGCGGCCAACCTCCGAAAAAATCATGGGCCGATCCGAATGGGTGCAAATCATTTGGGTGGGACTTTTGGAAGCGGCTTTGATGCTCAGTCTTTATCATCACTATCTGGCGGAAAAAGGCCAGGAGTACGCCCGGAGTTTTGTTTTTACGGCGGTGGTTTTCAGTCAGATGCTCCGGGCCTTTGGGGCCCGGTCCAGCCGGCGCTTTTTTTGGGAAATCAGCCCTTTGACCAATCTTTGGCTGCTGGCGGTGGTGTTGCTCACAGGGATTCTGCAATTGAGCCTGCACTTCATTCCTTTTGCTCAGACGGTGTTCGGGCTTCATCCCTTATCCTTGGGGGAAATCGGGAAGATCCTTCTTTTTGGACTGATCCCCTCTTTTTCTTTGGAACTTAAAAAGGGAGTGGTGAAATGGAAAGAGAGAAAACGGGCCTAGTTAGGGCCCGTATTTTTTATTTCGCTGAGGCGCTCGGGGCAGAAGACTCCCGCTTGGTCACCTTGGCGCTGATGCGACGGTCAAGATCCTCGATCTGCGCCAGCGTCAGACGGTGGATGTTGGGTTGATTGTGGTAAACCCGGGCTGCATTCACCACATCGGAGCGTTTAAAGCCGCTGGCGATGGCTTTATCAATCAGATCCTGCACGGTGAGTTCGTTGGGCAGATCCTCTTCACTCCACGCGGTGGACTCAGCAAGAGTTTCCGGAACGCTGGCGGCTTTTTTCTCGCTGGCCTTCAGGTCGGGGGCGGTTTCCTCCTGCAGCCGGTCCAGGAAGTCTTTGAAGCTGACATCCCCGGTGAGTTCAAAACCGACTTCAAAAACGGGGCTGTTGCTTTTGACCACCTGGAAGACGCGGACGAACTCGCCCTCACGCTCCTGCAGGGAGACTTCGACCATGATATCCACAAAGTACTCCAAGCCACTGGCGGTCATCGGCAAGACCCGTCCGACTTCATTGTCCTCTTTGGATTCCTTGCCCTTGGCGGGAATCTGGTCGACGATGACGACGGACTTTCCGCTCTCGATGCAGAGCTTTCGCAGGACTCCTTGCAGCACCATCTGGTCCGCCGCGAGTTCTTCCGCGCTCGGCTGGGCCAGAGGATCGCTGCTGCGCTCGCGCACGGCTTTGATGGTCTCGCTGTGTTTGGAGCCGAAATATCCCGCCCAGGAGTCCAAGGCAAAGCAGCCGTAGTTCTGGTCGCGGCCCTCGCCCTGCAGGGCCCATTCAATAAATTCGGGGAGTTCATCGGGATGCTCAATCTCAAGGCCGTCAAAGCTTTGACCGACCCCTTTCAGAAGGCGGCTTTTTCTTTCGGTGTCAAAGATGCAAAGTCGTCCAAGCCCACTCTCGGCCATGCTTCTGACGAAATAACTTTTTCCCACCCCCGCACCGCCACGCACGGCCATGACCAGGCGGGCTTTTTTAGGTTGACGGCTGAGAGGGTTGATTTTGAGTTTTTTGATTTGTTGGGCCATTTCTGAATCCTCACTTTTTTTGGTTCATGAACGCACTTGCGCTCAAGGTTGAGTTGCCAATACCTGATTCAAAACAATGTTGGGGATGAAAGCCGAGATGTTTGTACTGAACCCCCTATTGAACCACCAAAAGGGCTTGGGTGCATAGAGAAATGTGATGTCTTATAACAGTAAACAAATATAAACTGGCCCCTTTAAATGTTGATGGAAAAAAGCCCCTCTTTGGAGGAGCCACCGCCGGAGCGGCGGTGAAGGACCTCTTTGAGTTCTTAAGATCTAGATGAGAGCCAAGTTATGATAAAGCGCCTACATGGCAAAGCTGTGATTAAGACTAAATAAAGGATCAAAATAAAGGATCAAAGCCCCTTGGCCGGCATGAGTCCCGAGGAAGAGGAGCTTTCCATCACTTTTGCGAGGGAAGGATCCGAAACAGACGACCGCAGAGGTCCGGGCGTCCGAAGAAGAAAGGCCTCCAAAAATTTTTTGGAGGCCCCGAGGAGTGTCAGATTAGGGGGTGGGACTAGGACTTGGACTGGGGCTCGGGCTCGGACTCGGACTAGGGCTCGGACTAGGACTAGGACTTGGGCTCGGGCTCGGTTGTGTGCCCAGATCCGCTTGCAGTTTTTGCGCTTTCTTCAAGTGTGAGTCGACGGTGCCGCGCAAATCCATCAGGAAGTTTTTAATATCGCTGTTCTGGGCTTGTGGAATCAGGGAGTTGTTTAAGGCGTTCAACAATTCCTGATGCAGTTTTACCTGACCATCGATATAAGTGCGGTCGAACTCCGCATCCTTGGCGCTTTTTAAGTTGTTAATCATATTGTCGGCGTTCTTTTTCAGCTCCTTGCTGGAGTCACTTTCGGCTCGCTTGATTTTGGTTTTCAATTCCAGAGCCATGATTTTGGTGTTGTTCGCTCTGTGCTCAACCACCATGAGGGCGCCAAATTGTTTGACCTCGGATTTCTGCCCCTTCTGTGCCGCGACTTTGCCGGTGCCGACTTCGGCGTCATTGGCCGTCGCCACCAATCCCAGGATTTGGCCATCGTTCATGGGAACCTGGTTGGCCAGGGCCGGGCCCGCCCCCAGAACCATTCCAAGCGTTGCAAGGGTCGAACAAACTAGGTTTATCGGTTTCATAAACACTCTCCTTTGTAAATTTTTGAAAAGCGTCTTTCTAAAAGCTTTTTTTATCAAGAGCGGAAGCTCAAGACAGGGAGCTTCCTGCGATAATACATTTCACTGAGTTGCTTCTTTCTGAAAACGTCTCCACATCTTCACAGCGCGGGTAAAATGAATTCATTAGCCTGGATCTCAGGGTGAGGAGTTGATTTAAAAAATGTCTTTAACCAAACATCAAGGAGTTAGATATGGACCAAAATATTTCCACCGATAAACTGGCGCGCGAACAAGGACAACGTGAGGGCAGCTTTACCAAGATGATTGAAAAACAAACATCGAGGGTTCCGTCCATGGTTTATCTCGGACTGGCTGTGGGATCCATTGCCTTGTCCGCAGGTTTGGCCATGAGTGAGAAACGAAAAGGGTGGGCGAACTTCGTTGGTCTCTGGGTGCCGTCATTGCTGCTTCTGGGGGTCTACAATAAAATCGTAAAAATCGAGGGTTCCGATCAAGGCGAAAAAAGCCAGTTGATGCATTAAATTGCCGCTCCTTTGAGCAAGAGCAAAGAAGGCGAGGGTGGCAAAAGAACCCTAGGCTCTCGGTGTCACAGAGAGTGGCATAGAGTGCGTCATAGAGTCATGGCTTGAGTTTTGTTTTTTTGGCCGCAGTGACCAAGGTCTCCATTTTTTATTTCTCGATATTTTTTTAAATTGCAATTGAAAGCCAAATGAAAAGGAATACTATCTGAGAAATAACACAAATGGAGGCTCATCTTATGATACAGCAACAGATGACAAACAAGCAGAATCGTCGTGGATTTTTCAAGACAATGGCAGGCATTGCCGGGCTGAGCGTGGTTGCACCCGCCCTATTAAATACCGTCTTCGGGTCCTCGGCCCGGGCGGACGAACAAAGACGCCGAGCCGCTCCCGCCGCCGGGGGTGGTGGTGAACTGCCTTTGGTGGATCCAAAGGACTCCGTCGCTAAGGCGGTGAAGTATGTTGAGGATCACACCAAGTCTCCGGACTCCAAGGGCAATGCCTGCAAGGCCTGCGGTTTCTATGCGAAAAAAGAAGACCGCAACGGCAAGGAAGTCGGAACCTGCACCATTTTTGCGAATAAGGTGGTCCCGTCCACAGGGTGGTGCGCTTCGTGGAATAAGAAAGCCTAAAGCAGAATTCGCGTAATACAGGGCTCGGCCCTCCTCCCTGGGAAGGGGGCTTTGCCGGAAAATGACCTTGGACAGAAATCATATTTAATGCCAGACTGAATTTATGGATAAGCAGGAACTGGCAAAGCACATTGATTCGGCTCTCTCAGAGGAATTTGACTCCATTGTCCTGGCGGAGTTTTGTTCCCAACCGAAGCTGGCCATCAAGTCCATAGAGACCGCTTACAAATACGATATCGAATATTCTCCTCCGGAGATCTGGCGTCGGATCAAGGTGGATATTGAACAAAATGTGACCTTTGCAAAAATGGTCACAAAGGACAACCCCCATCCCGCCGCAGATATTACCGTCAGCGGAAGCTTCACCCATATGAAAGGGCAAATGTGGTTCTCCTTCACGGATTTTTGCGCCATTTTTTTTCCCCGGGACCGTTTTCAGGCCACCGGTGAATGGCAGAAAACTTTAAAAGCCAATATTAAAACCCTGCGGGAGGATCTTGCCAATCTTTATGAGCGCGATATCTCCATTGCCATCTCCAGCGAGGAAGAACGCAACAAAGCGGCGCACTTTTGGGAAAAGCCCGAGCACACTCTCAAACAGCAATTTTACGTTTCCGCCTATCCGGTAGTAAAAAAAATTGTCGAAAGGGCGGTGCCGGAGATCACTCTGGGAGCGCGCTGGGGATCGGATTCCCCCTATCAACGTTTTAAAGAACCCGAAAAGTGGGCGCTGATTTCTTTTCGCGCCACCAAGCGCCAGCAGGTGGATGTCGTCCAGTTTGTGGAAGGCAAACGTCTTCGTTTCAAATGCGCGTTGATCGATCTTGGGTTTTTAGAAAACGGCTACGGGAAAGTGGCTAAAATCCGTGAGGTGATTTCCCAGGAGGTGGCTCTGGATGCACCGTCTGAAAAAATTCTCCGTTTGCAGGGCGATTTTATGGCCCGCGTCCTAAAAGAACTGCCCCTTTTATTGGAAGCGCAGAAAACCGCGGTCCGTTAAAGGCCTCAATTTAATTTTGTTGCCAATTTTTGATTTTTGTCATTAGTCTGTCCCCTTTCCAAGAGGGGGAGCTTATGAAATCAACTGGCATCTTTGGACTTATCTTCGTTCTCACACTTTGCGTATCCGCCACGGCTCGGGCGGCCACTCTGTCTCCGGAGGCTTCCATGTCCGCTTCCGTTGTGACCTCGACGCCGGCTTCCGCGGAAAAAAGTTCTTCTTTGGCCCGTCATACTTTGGGCTTTAACTTCGTCGGCTTATCCCAGGGTAAGACCAATATTTACCTGGATATTGGTGGGCTGAGCGAGAATGTGACTCCGGCTTTGAGCTTCCGTTCTTATTCCAATAAAGAGGCACGGCAGAAATTACGCAATGAGAAACTCACCGTGGATCGCAGCCTGGCCACTTTAGGCGTCAGCGTCGCGGTTTTAAAACGAAACAACAAATCCGTGCTTCTGAATCCTTATCTTTTCTTCGGCAATGAGAAGGACGCCATCAACGCCTCCACCAACAATGGCATCGGCGCTCGCATCCTGGCACAGGTGGCTCTCAGTAAAGGGGTGTCTTTGCAGGCAGGATTTGACGCCAACAATATGGAAGAGAACTTCCGCGGCGACGCCTACCTGGGCTTGGCTTTTGCACTTTAGCAGCCGCTGTGTGAAACGAAATTCTCTCTAAGAGGAAGAGGAAAATATGTGGTGGATTTAGCCTTGTAAGAAAGACCTCTCTTACAAGGAGATTCCCCCATGGCGAACCCCGCCCAAACCAAAGCCTACCTGGTGGGTGCCGGCCTCTCCTCGCTGGCGGCGGCGGCCTTTCTGATCAAAGACGGGGCCATTCCCGGAAAAAATATTTTCATTTTTGATGAGCAGCAAAGACCTGGCGGAAGCCTGGCCTCCGCCGGAGACGCGGCCCAAGGCTATCACTTGGGAGAAAGCCGGTTTCTGGATACGGGCTTTAACAGCACCTGGGAGCTGCTCTCTTTTATTCCCTCCTTGGCGGAATCCACCCGTACGGTAAAACAAGAGATCTTTGCCTTTCACCACAAATTTGTGTGGGCCGATTCCCAGCGCCTTGTGGCCGAGGGCCGAAGGGTGGAGGATCCGGTTCTGGGCTTCAGCACGCGGGATCGCTTGGACCTGACGGAACTCTTTGCCGTCCCTGAAGATTTTCTTTTAAACAAACGAATTGATGAGTGGTTTCATCCGGGCTTTTTTCAGACCTCGTTTTGGGCTCTTTGGGCGACGAGTTTTGGTTTCTTGCCCTGGCATAGTGCGGTTGAATTCAAACGCTACCTTCGGCGTTTTGTTCATTTGAGCGACGGGACGTTCTCGGCGGAGACGGAGGCGTTTTGGCCTCAATACAATCTCTTTGATTCCGTGGTGCGCCCCCTGGTGCGGTGGTTGGCGGAGCGGGGAGTGAATTTTGAGATGGATGTGCGGGTTCTTGATTTGGATTTTAAGCCTTCAGAAAAAGTGAAAACCGTGCAGAGAATCCGCACCAGCGTGAGTGGACGGCATGATGAAATCAATGTGAATGAAACGGACCTGGTTTTTGTCGCTAACGGCTCTCCCGCCGCCAACACCTCCCTGGGAGGGATGGAAGAGGCGCCCTCTCCACTCACCATGACCAGTGGGAATATGTGGAGGTTATGGGAGGGCCTGGCCACCAAGTTTAATGATTTTGGCCGGCCGGAGGCCTTTACTCAGCACCCTTCTAAAACCCTCTGGGAAAGTTTTACGGTCACGGCGATGGAGGAGAATTTTTTTGATCTTTTTGGAAAATTTATCGGGGGCGAGCCGCACGTGGGGGGCTTTGTGACTTTACGCGACTCCAATTGGCTCTTGTCCGTGCAGGTTCACCGCCAGCCGTGCTTTTATGAACAACCCGAGGATGTGGGCGTCTGGCAAGGCTGGGCTCTTTATCCCGAACGGCGGGGGAACTTCATCCAGAAAAAAATGAGCGAGTGCACGGGGCGCGAAATTCTCACCGAAGTCTTGTCCCATTTCCGTTTTATGGAGGAGCTTCTGCCGATCCTGAACAGCTCCCGCTGTCTTCCGTGCCTGAGACCTTATGGCGCGAGCGCCCTGATGCCCCGGGAGCGCGGGAACCGGCCCCCCGTGGTTCCGAAAGGGTCCACGAATTTTGCCTTTATTGGCCCCTTTAGCGAAGTGTCTCATGAACCGGCCTTCACCCTGGAGTACTCGGTGCGCTCGGCGCAAATGGCGGTGTATCAGCTTTTGTCCTTGGAAAAACCCGTCGCGGCCGTGCAGCGGGGCACACATGAGGTGGGGGATTTGTTAAGGCTCTACCGGGGGTTGAAAAAAGGCCCCCCGCAAGGGGAGCCTGAACATCGTTTCTGAAATTTTTTAGCGGAATGATTAGTGCACGTATTGTTGGATCCAGCTGATGGCTTTGTTGACTTTGCTGTAAACGCCGGGCTGGTTCGGACGGGCGCAGCCGGCACCCCAGCTTACCACCCCGATCAGGTAGCGGACGTTGTTGTCACCGGTGGCCACGAGCGGGCCTCCGCTGTCGCCTTGGCAGGAATCTTTCCCACCCTGGGTGTAACCGGCGCAGAGCATGCGGTCGGTGATGGTGCCGGAGTAGTTTTTGCGGCAAATCGTGGCGGGCACCAAGGGCACTTCCACTTTTTGCAAAATACTAGGTAAATCCGAAGCGGTTTCTCTTAGGGCGCCCCAGCCGGCCACAGTGGCCATAATGGCGGGATTATTGGGGGTGACGGGAATTTCCTGGGTGTTTAACTCAATGGGTTCGTAGCTGGAATCCTGGCTCAGCTCAATCAACGCATAGTCATAGTCAGTGGTGTCGGAGTTGTAACGGGGGTTGGCGATAATTCGTTTGGGTTTGATCGCCTCGGTGTTGGTGAGCTTGGTGCGATCGTAGAGACCGATGACCACGGAATCAATGCTGATGCCCGCTTTCACGCAGTGAGCGGCCGTGAGCACCCAGTTTTTCGCAATAAGCGAACCGCCGCAGAAGTGGCCGAAGCTTTTCTCTTGCAGAGACACGATAAACGGGAATTCCCCGGGAGCGGCATCTTCGCCGCCGACAATGCGAGCGCCAAGATCTTTGGGCTGGGTGAGGGCAAGACTGGCGGAGAGTGTGAGTGTGGCCGCCAAAATGGAACTGAGTATCTTCATTATTTTCCCCTTCGAAAAGTAGTTTTTGGAAACGTCTTTTCATTGTTACGGATGAGGGGAAATGCTCAATAAATTCGCAAAATTCTAAACGTTGGTCCTTTCGACGAAAGGCGGGGAAAGCAGACCTAAGGAGAGTAAACATCCGGTCTGCCAGTGGAAACTATTTATTTACTCCGCCCGAGCGGCGGAGGCGGCACGAAGACTAGAACAGGTAGCGGCGATACGCGGTGCTTGAAATCAAGCCCAAACCCGCCATCGTGGTCAGCATGCTGGAACCCCCGTAGGAGAGCAGAGGCAAAGGCACGCCCACGATCGGCAGAAGTCCGATCACCATGCCGATATTGATAAACATATGCCAGAAGACGTAGCACAGAACTCCCACAGAGAGGAGGGCCCCGAATTTATCCCGGGCGTTCATGGCGATGCGAAGACCCAGGACAAAGAGCATGCAAAAAAGCCCCATCGTCATCATGCTGCCGACAAAGCCGTGTTCTTCACTGAGCACGCTGTAAATAAAGTCTGTATGGCGCTCCGGCAAGAATTCCAATTGGGACTGGGTGCCTTTGCGGAAGCCTTTGCCCAGGAAGCGGCCGCTGCCCACGGCGATCTTGGATTGAATACTGTTGTAACCGGTTCCGCGCGGGTCATTGGTCGGAGAGATAAAAGTAAGGATTCGGTTTTTCTGGTACTCCCTTAAACCGAATTGCCAGGCCACGGGCGCGGTCACGACCACGGCCGTCAGGACGATGGCCAAAATCCACTTTCGGACCTTGGTGAAAAGAATCATGGAGCCGCCAATGGCCGCCAACATCATCCCGGTTCCCAAGTCCGGCTGTTCCACCACAAGACCAAAGGGAACCAGCAAAATGGCCATCGGCATGGCCAGCTCCTTCAGTCCCATGCCCGCTCCCGCGCTGTTGCGCGTGGCCAGGATTTTCGCCATCAGCATAATAAGGGCCAGCTTCATGGTCTCGGAGGGTTGGTAGCGGAAAAAGCCCAGGTCAATCCAACGTTGCGCCCCCAAAGCGACGTGCCCGAAAAAGGTGGTGTAGATAAGGGCCCCGAGATTCAGCAGGAAAATCCATAAAGCGATGCGCGTGACAATTGCATAGTCCAAGAGGGTGACAACAAAAAACACGCTCCAGCCGATCCCCAGCCACATAAACTGGGAAATAAACAAAGGCTCGACGTCCACGGAGTGGGGCCCGTGGGTGGCGCTGTAGAGGTTGATCAGACCAATCACATTCAAGGCGAAGATCACCAGAATGAAATTCAAATCCAGTCTTTTAAATATCGTGCGTTCTTCGACTTTAATGGAAAGATCCAAAACTTATTCTCCTTCGCTGACGGTCGGCTGAAGGTTGACCTTGGCTTTTTTCGTGTGAAGCTGCTTCATGCCTTCTTCAATCATTTCCGGGTGGTATTTTTGGAAGTAGGCCTGGACGATGTCCCGGACAATGGGCGCCGCCCCGGTGTTTCCGTGGCAGGAGTGCTCCGCCAGGACCGCCACCGTGATCTCCGGATTGTCGGCCGGAGCCCAGGCGACAAACCAGCCATGGTGGCGCATGTGAATAGGACGGGAGGTGCAACTGGCGTAAATCTGATCGGCGGAAAAACCCATGACCTGGGCGGTGCCGGTTTTACCGGCCATAGGAACCCCAGGAATCTTCCACCATCGGGCCGTCCCATGGTCGCCGTTGGCAACCCGTTTCATGCCTTCTTTGACCAACTTGAATGTGGCGGGGCTGACTTTGACACCGGTTTTTTGCAGCTCTGTCAGGTCCCGCACCACCTGCGGGAAATTCTCTTTCAGGATCTTTCCTTCCTGATCAATGATTTTGCGCACGATGAAGGGCTTCACCACTTTGCCTTCGGTGCCGATGGCGTTGTAGGCCACCGCCATTTGAATCGGCGTGGCCTCCACGAAGCCCTGGCCGATGGCGGTGCTGAGATTTTCTCCAGGTTGCCATTCTTCACCGATGGCGGCTTTTTTCCATTCGGAGTTGGGCATGGTCCCGGCGACTTCCCGGGCCAGCTCCACGCCGGTTTTCTGCCCGATCCCCATGGGGTTGATATAGGCAAACATCTTGTCCACACCCAAGGCAATCCCCATCTTGAAGAAGAAAACATTCGAGCTTCTTTCAATGGCTTCCAGAATATTGATGGAACCATAACCCGTGCGGCTGCTGTCATGGTAAGGCCTGCGGCCGAACATAAACACGCTGGGGGCGGCCACCAGGGTGGTCGGCGTGACCACTTTTTCCGATAAGGCCGCCACGGCGACAAAGGGTTTAAAAGTGGAGCCGGGGGCTTTGTAGTCCTGAATCACTTTGTTGCGCAGAGGTTTAAAGGGGTCGTTCACCAGCCGCGACCAGGTCTGGGGCGAGAACCCCGTGGAGAAGTCGTTGGGGTCGAAGGAGGGGGTGCTGACCCAGGCCAGAACCTCGCCGTTGGCCTTCATGGCGAAGGCAGCGCCGATGCGCTGGTTGTCCGTCATGGATTTAAAGGCGGCCTCCTGCACGTCGCGGTCAATGGTCAGCACGGCGTTGTTTCCGTGCACCGGTTCCTGGTCGCGGATCTGCTCGCCGTAAATATTCGGAGTCTGGGTTTCTGTCTCCCGCCCGTGGGCATCCACCTGGATGAAGTTCAAACCATCTTTCCCGCGGATGTCTTTTTCCAAGGTCTCTTCAAGGCCGCTTTTGCCGATGATGTCCCCTTGCTCAAAAAGGAAGATGTTTTTATAAAGGTCGTTCATTAACGGAATCTGGCGTTTGGAGATTTCAGCCACGTACCCGAAAACCTGGGCCCCGTTTTCCCGCAGGGGATAGTAGCGCACAATGGACTCACGGATCTCAAGGCCGGGCGTGTCCAGACGGATGCGTTTCAGGCGAAACACTTCCTCTCGGCTGAGGTTTTCTTTCAGGCGGACTTGGGCGAACAGGCCGTTTTGTTTACGGCTTTTTTGCACCTTCTGGATAATTTTGTCGGACTCGATGTTCAGAATGGGGCCGATGGTTTTAGCCATGGACTCCAGATTCTCGATGTACTGGGGGGCTAAGATGGCTTCAAAGCCCGGCAGGTTTTCCACCAGCACTTTGCCGTTCCGGTCCAGCATCAGGCCGCGGGGGGCGGTGATTTTATTCTGCTTAATGCGGTTTTTTTCCGAGAACTCGCGCAATTCATTTCCGGTGATAATCTGCAGATACCACAAGCGCGCGGTGAAAATCACAAAAGTCAGCCCGACTACAATGTAGAGGAGGCGGTAGCGGGGGTAATATTCCTTGGCCTCATCGGGGTTATTGACGAAATCACTCATAACTCGAACCCTCTAGATTCGGACGACATGTCTCTTAAGGTCATCTTGTCTATTTTCATGAGAAGCCAGTACATCGGCACGCAGAACGCCGGGGTCAGGGCCAATTGCACCAGGCGGTCGAGAAAATCCACCGAAGCGGGGTTTCTTTCAATGATCCAGGAACTCAAAAAATAAATTACCTGGTAAGAGAAGGTCGCCAGAGTGCACATGATCGTATAATAAGCCGGTCCCTCCCAAAAGACCCGGCTGCGGATGGAATAGAGAATCAGATAAACCAAAAGCAGGCTGATCAGGAGCATCTTAATCGGAATCGCGGAAAACCCGGTCAGCGCGAGGCTCATGACATAGACGGTAAAAAGAGCCCCGTAGAGTTTGCGGTACAAGGTCACGTAAACAACCAGGCAGAGCCACAGCATGGGGGCCGGCACCGTGCCGAAGACTTGATACCAGAAGGTGTTTTGAAAGCCCGCCACGAAAACAAGGACCACCAACAGCAAGAGGAAGTTCAGGATTTTATTCCACCGGATTTTCACTGGGCTTTCTCCGCCGGGGCCGGGGAGGGGGGCTCCTGGGACGCTTGCGGCGGGAGGCGGTCTGAGAGATCCGCATTGGCCGCGTTGGCGACGACAAAGACTTCTTCCACCTTGTAAGGGTCCACCACCGGTTTTAAATCCACTTTCAGGGAGACGCTGAAATTCTTGCGTTCCACGGATTCCACGACGGCGACGGGGAAGCCTTTCGGGAAGATATTATCCAAGCCCCCGGTGACAACCAGGTCCCCCTTCTTCACGTCCTCGGTTTTTTCCACGTACTTTAACTGACACCCGCCTTGGCTGCCCAAGGCCTTCCCCTCGACAATCCCGTGCGCCCGGGTTCTTTGCACCACTCCATCCACGACGGAGTAGCGGTCGGTGATCAGCATCACATTCGCCGTCAGGGCCTCGGGGCGGTAGATATAACCCAAAACCCCGTTGACGGTGATCACGGCCTGACCGGACTTCAAACCATGGTTGGTGCCCTTATTGATCGTCACGGTTTTATGGTCATTGACCAAATCCCGGGCGATGATTTCCGCGCTGACCAGGTCCATTTTTGTTGAGTGCTGGAACTCCAGCAACTGGCGCAGGCGATCGTTCTCGCTTTTTAACTCGTTCATTTCCGTCATGCGCGCCAGAAGTTCGTTGTTCTTGCTGGCCAGCTCCCGGTTGTTTTTCTTGATGTTGATCAGATCCAGATACATGGCGGTGGTGCCCCGCACGCCCGCGGAGAAGGCAAAAAACGTCTCCTCTGTGAGGCTGGCGATTAAACTGAAGGGCCGGGACAGCCAATTGGATTCTTGGGGTCTTTGCTGCATATTGATGGAGACCAGCGGCAGGGCCAGCACGATGGCGATCATGATGATCTTCTTGAGATCGATATTAAAAAAATTCAACAGTCACCTCTTGAAATCACGGCGCCTTTGGCGGCGGCTTCGGGAGCTCCACGGGAATCAGTTACGTCCACTTGATAAAACGGTAACAAAAAGACTCTCCTATTCCAACAATTTCTCCTTGAAAAATCATAATTTTCATTGGCTAATGGGGGACTCGGTTCAAAATAGGAGTTTTTAAATTATGTCCCAGTCCATGGCACAACGTCTAAGAAAACAAGTTTCCGCTAAGAACTTTGTCGCGATCCTTCTCTTTGGCGCAATTATTCTCGTGTTCGTTCTCTTCGGGCTTTCAGGCCGTTTGGGGTCCGGGGGCATCGGCGCGGCCGCGCAGGTCAACGACACCTTGATTTCTCTGGCCAATATGCAAACGGCGGAAAATAATCTTCGCCAGATTTATGGTGAGGTTTTTGGAAACGACGCGTTTAGATTAAGATCCGAGGCCCTGCGGGGGCTTATTGACCGGGAATTGATGTCCCAAGCGGCGCGCAAAAGCGGCATTGTGGTGTCGGATTCTGAAATCGCGCAAACCATTACCAAGGATATTCCGGCTTTTCAAAATAAGGGGCAATTCCAAAAAGACTATTATCTCCGCTACTTGGAAATGACCCATCAAAGTCCCCGGGATTTTGAAAACAGCATCCGGCAACAGCAGGAAGCGCTCCGGGTCCGTCATCTTTTTGACCTGACCTCTTCCTTGAATGCTCTGGAAAACGAAAAGATGGCGCAATTAAAAGCCTACAAAATGAACGTGCAATTTGTGCATCTTAATAACGCTCAGCTACTGAAGAGCCTGAGTGTGGGAAAAGGTGAGGCGGAGAAGGCTCTGACTAACGCAGAGTTTCTCAAAAAGGCCAAGGACTCTTTTGAGAAGAACAAAGCGGATTATGCCCAGGAAGAAGAAGTTCGGGCGCAGCATATCTTATTGCAGGTCAAACCCGGCAGCAGCGAAGAGGACACAAAGAAGGTCTTAGCAAAGATCGAGGCCTTGCAGAAAAAGGCAGCGACCACGGATTTTGGAACTTTGGCGGCGCAAAACAGTGAAGACCCTGGGTCTAAGAGCAAAAGCGGGGATTTGGGATTTTTCGGCCGCGGCAAGATGGTGAAGGAGTTTGAAGAGGCTGCCTTCAACGCGCCCGTGGGCAAGGTGGTGGGGCCGGTGAAAACTCCCTTTGGTTATCACTTAATCCGGGTCACCGAGAAAAAGCCCGCGCATGTCCCGGATTTCGAGAAACAAAAATTGGAAGTCGCCCAAAAACTTCTGACGGAAGAAAAAGTGATGGCGGAAATGAAAGTCCTGGATGAGGCCGTGGCAAAAGGGGATGAGGCCGCTTTGGAAGCGGGCCTGAAGTCCCTCAATGCCAAGTGGGACGAGACTGGGTCTTTTGACCTTTCGCAAGAGATGGCTCCCAAACTCAACAGTTCCCTGGCTAATAATGCTCTGTCGGAGCTGAGCCCGGAGCACCCGCTTTTAAAGCGCGTGGTTCGTGACGGGGATGAAAAATACATCTTGAAATTAAAAGAAGCCAAGATGGACGCTCCCGGCGCCGTGGACGCGATGACAAAAACCATGGCTCAGTCTTTACGGTCCAACACTCTTTTTGGAAACTGGCTCAATGAATTCAGAAAAGTTTCCAAAGTGGAAGTGAATAACGAATTGATGAAACCCTAAGAGGGGACCTCTGCGTGAAACTTCTCTTTCACCGCGCCTGTCCTCTGAAAGTGACTGTGCAAAAGCCCGAGGGACCTCGGGCTTTTGTCTTTGCAGTGCAAGTGGGGCTGGGTAAAAACACCCCCCAGGCGGTGGACCCGCTCTCAGGCATGCTCGTGTCTCTGGTTCGCGTGGATGAGATCCTAAACAAGCTGGACTCCTTGTGGGCGGGGCGGTCCTGGGGCTCGTTGTCGGAGCTTTTGCAGGCGTCGTGGGAGTTTTTGCAGGCCTGGGCCCGGCAGGAGAACGTGATTTTGGCGGACCTGGTCTTGGCGGAAACGCGCGGGTTTTGGCTTCGCCACGAGGGAGGCGGAAGGCCTCTTTTGGGACGAGAGGTTTTCCGCGAACTGGGCGGAGAGCTTTACCGCCTTCGCCTGGAAGGCTTTTGGGCCGAGACCCGGCTGGAAACCCAGGATCTTCAAGTGAATGACGCTGAAGAGCTGTCTTCAGAAAGCCTCTTTCAAAAAAATCCGGCCCTGGTCGCTCTCGAAGTGGAAAAGCTCGGATCGGCGGAGGCGTGGAGCCTTGCCCGTTGACATTCCTTTGTTCTGATCTCTAGCAGCTTTCGGATTTTCTCTCTCCTTTCGTTTATACTGAGTGGACCGGCGCTTTTGTCAGTCGGAGGAGGAGGTCCCATGGCGGCAAGGGATCCTATGCAAGATAGCGATATGTCCTACTGTATTAATATGTGCGCGACCTGTTATAAGGAGTGCCTGGAGACTTTGCATCACTGCCTGGGCCAGAAAAGAACTCATTTCCAAGGAAAGCACCTTGAGCTTCTGCAGATCTGTGCGGAGTCCTGCGACCTGGCTTTAAAAATGATGGTCGCCGATATGGAGTTTCACCGCCAAAGCTGTGAACTGTGTTTTGAAGTCTGCTTCGCCTGCGCGGAGGAATGTGAAAAAATCAGCGAAGATGAGGTTTTGCTTCACACGGCGGAAATCTGCCGTAAATGCGGCGAGGCCTGCCGGGCCATGGCCGGCATGACCGTGACTATTTCTGCAAATGCGAAGGACCAAAAGCCTCGGGGAATAGTTCAATAAAGCGCAAAGTGCGGGAGTGTCCCTCGGGATTGGAAAGGTGGATTTTCGTGTCGGGAGTGGCAAACTCCGCAATCACCTGACGGCAAAAACCGCAGGGAGGCCAGGGGTTGGGCTCGGAACTCACCACCAGGACCTCTTTGATTTGCCTGGCGCCTTCGCTGATGGCTTTAAAAATGGCCACTCTCTCCGCGCACACCGTGCCGCCGTAAGATGCGTTTTCCACATTGCACCCGTTGTAGACCCGGCCATTGTCCATCAGCACCGCCGCGCCGATGTGTTTGTGGGAATAGGGGGCGTGGGCGTTTTTCTGGGCTTCGATGGCTTTTTTTAAAAGTTCCTGTTGCAAGTGCACCTCCGGGAGATCGAATTAGGGGATGGAAAATCCCGCCGTCGTTAGTATCCGCGACAGGGCCAGAAGGGGCAAGCCCTGGATGGCGCTGAAATCCTGGCTTTCAATTTTATCAAACAGCATCATCCCGTGGCTTTCGATTTTATAAGCGCCGGCACAGTCCAAGGGCTCATCCAGGTCGATGTAACGCTCCACCTGGGCGGGCGTGAGGGCTTTCATATGAAGGCGGGTGACGTCTGTGTGGGTGAGGGCTTCATCTCCGTCAAACACACAAAGAGCGGTGATGAGTTCATGGGAGTGGGCCTGCATCTGCATGAGTTGCTGAAGAGCCGCTTCGCGCGTGTGGGGCTTTCCGAGGATTTTTCCCTGAAAGGCGACCAGTTGGTCCGCTCCGATAACCACGTGGCCGGGGGCCTGCAGGCTTTGGGCTTTTAAAAAGGCCAATTTCTCGGCCAAATCCCGGGGGTTCAGACCAGGGTCTTTTTCTTTGTCCTCATCAACAAGAGGAGATTGTGCGTCAAAAGGGAGTCCCAATTGCTTTAAAAGGGCTTGGCGGTATTTGGACGTGCTGGCGAGGACTAATTTTTTCATTTGATTTCTGTTATAGGGGAGAACGGCAAGAATTTCGAGCCAAAATCCGGGATCGGGGGTATAAAATCGTTTATGGATAAGCTCAAACTTCCTGATGTGGCCCTTGAAAACCGCCAAGACCTCTACTCTCCCATTGATCTGGTGGGAATGGGAAATATCGAGACACCCATTCTTTTGCTTGCCGAAGAAGGGACTTTGTTCCGTGTGCCGGCGCGGGTGGGGGCAAAGGTCAGTTTGGACCGCGCCTCCTCGCGGGGGATTCATATGTCCCGCCTTTATCTTCTGGTTCAAGAAAGCCTCTCAAGTAAAACTTTAAGTTATACTCTCTTAGAAGACCTCTCTCAGGAATTTTTAAAAACCCATAAGGATTTGAGCCGCCAGGCTCAGATTGAGGTGAGGTTTGAGGCCCCTTTGCAGCGCAAAGCCCTGAAGTCCGGAAACAAAGCCTGGCGCACCTACCCCGTGGTGCTTTCGGTGGAAAACACCGAGGGGCGGGCGCAGATTTTTGTGGAGGTTTTGGTGACTTATTCCAGCACCTGTCCTGCTTCGGCCGCCTTGGCCCGGCAACTGATTCAGGAGAACTTCAAGCGGGAGTTTTTGAGCCAAGAGGAACTCTCCTTTGAGGACGTGCACCAGTGGCTGGGGAGCGCGGAGGGGGTGAATGCCACTCCGCATGCGCAAAGAAGCGAGGCTCGGGTGAAGGTTCAACTGACAAGTTCAAGGGATGCTTTTAGTTTTGAGGATCTGATTGATGTGGTGGAGGAGTCTTTGCAAACGCCGGTGCAGGGGGCGGTCAAGCGCATTGATGAACAGGAATTTGCCCTTCGTAACGGGCAAAATCTGATGTTTTGCGAGGATGCCGTTCGCCGCGTGAAGGTCCTTTTGGACCGGGTCCCCGAGGTGACAGGATATATTGTGGATGTGAGACATCTGGAGAGTCTGCACCCGCACAACGCCGAAGCGACAGTGAAAAAGGGAAGAGTGAGCGGACTGACCCTCCGGTAAGGGCCGTGGGCGGCTGGAGGCAGGCAGGCAGGCAGGCTGTGGTGGCACTGCCGCCGGAGCGGCGGTGACCGGCGCTGCCCAGTTTGGGTTCCGCCAGGGTGAGGAGGGGAAGTTCTGTTGGTTCGGCGGGTTCCTCGGTTGGCTTGGTGCTTTCTGTTTTTCCGGCTCTTTCGATTTTTTCTTTTTGATGAGGGCTTTGAGCCCATGTGCACAAGGTGCACTTTATGTGCATGGGATGCACATGGCTCGATGAGAGGGATTGGGAGCTCAGGATCAGGAACTCAGGCTCAGGATCTAAGAAAAAGGAGCCAGAGGCTAAGGACAAAGAACCTCAGAACTCTAAAGCTTAAGAACTAGGATCCCTGATTGAGGAATTATAACTTTATAACTTATGAAATGAATCTGGGGCTGTGATCTGTGATCTGTGATCCACAACCTCTGCTCCCTAAGCTATGATCCATCATCTACGCTATTCCGAACCCGGGAACTCCGACAAGGTTCAAGACTCCTTCCGGCTTAAAGCTGGAGGTCTCTTCTAAGGAAACGAATCTCTGCTCAAAAATGTTTTTCAAAGAGTCCTTTTCACGGTCGAGCGGAATTGGGTCCGCGACTCGGAACTTGCTGAAATCCTATTGACAAGGTTTCCGTATTTTTAAAAAGCAATTTAAGAAGATTTTAAATTAAGACCACGAAGCTTGGTGCAGGAGATTTTCGCGGGCCTTGCTGAGGCAATGAGAGACTATAAACAGGCTTTGTGAGGTCTTCTCAAAACTCTCTTGCCGTGACAAAAAGGCTCAAAAATTGAGTTTAAAAAACCATGATAGGGTCTCCCCTGCCGATCAAGGAGAGAACCCCATGACCACTGAGAGCCTTCATATTAAACTGTCTGAACTGGTTAAGTCGGAGAGAAAAATCACTCAAGAAATTTTACTTTGCATCCAGCAAATAGATCAAACCAAAGCCTATGCCGAGTTTGGTTACCCCAGCCTTTTTGAATATCTGGTCAAAGCCCAAAAATATTCGGAGGGAGCCGCGCAACGACGGATCTCTGCAGCTAGACTTCTTAAAGAACTCCCGGAGATTGAAAAGAAAGTGCAAGAGGGAAACTTAAACCTCACCCAGCTCTCTAAGCTTGCCAGTGCCACAAACCAAGATCAAAAGGCCACGGGAAAGAAAGTCTCCACCGAGCAAAAGCGGGAGCTTTTGGAACAAATGGAAAACAAAACGGGCTTTGAAACTGAGCAGCTTCTCAATCAAAATTTTGAGTGCAACCTGAAACCCAAAAAAGAAATCACTCCGCGAAAACAAGCGTATGAGCTTCATTTAAAGCTGACGCCAGAGCAATACGAAAAGCTCAAGAAAGCCCAGTCTTTGTTAAGCCACGTTGTTTATGAGGGAGGCTTTGCTGAAATCATCGAAGTTCTTTGCGACAAACTCATTCAAAAGAAAGAAGGCAAAGCCTTGATTAAATCCTCTCCCAGAATGGAAAAGGAGTCAGAGAATAAGCCCACCGCCGGAGTGGCGGTCAAATCAGAGGAAAATATTCAAGGACCTCTGGCAGAAGCCAAGGCCACCGCCGCTACGGCGGTCAAATTAACGGAAAATACTCAAGGAACTCGCGACAAGATCAGGTCTACCGCCGCTCCGGCGGTGCCAAACCCAAGGCGAAGGACCGCCATTCCTGTTTCTCTGCAAAGGCTTATTTATCAGCGGGCGGAGGCTTGTTGTGAATACGTGAGCTCAACCGGGCATCGCTGTCGCTCGCGCTACCAGGTACAATTGGATCACATCCTCCCGGTGGCGAAAGGGGGTGGGAATGAGCCTGGGAACTTGCGCGTCCTTTGTCGCACGCACAATCTCAGTGAAGCGCGGCGCTGGGGGCTTGGGGAAATGTAAAAAGGGTTCCGACTTTTTGGTGGAACCCTTTTTGGGAGATGGCTTTGCTTGGGTGGGCCCTCCCGCCGGCAAGGGAGGAGGGGCCTGGTACTGAAATCCTAGTTGGATTCACGGGGGGTGGTGTCGGGGCTGCCAAGAGATGGGAGAGGCTCGTTGTTCGCGCTGAGAAGATTCGCCTCGTGGTGTTCGTGGGGGCGGCGGCTGTGGCGCTCGTGATCTTTTCGTTCCGTGCGGTTTTCATGGGCTACGCGGGAGTCTCGTTCCTTGCGGTGACTTCGCTCCCGCGGGGTGCTGCGGTCTTCCCGCTCCCGTGAGGCACGGTTGTGCCCCTCGCGATGGTTTGAGCTTCGGTCCTCTTTCCCTGCACGAGATCTTCTTTCGGTAGAGCGGTTCTCCTTTTCTTTTTCTGTATGGGCTCGGCGGTCAGGAGTGCGGCCCTCTCGTTCTGAGCGGGCCCGGCGCTCGGAAGGTCGCTCCTCCCGCTGGGGCGGCGATCTTCGTTCGGAAGAACGGTTCTCCCTTCTTTCCGGTGGAGTTCTTCGTTCGGGGGACCGGTTTTCGCTTCTCTCCGGTGGGGTTCTTCGTTCGGAAGAACGGTTCTCTCTTCTTTCCGGTGGAGTTCTTCGTTCTGAGGAACGGTTCTCTCTTCTTTCCGGTGGAGTTCTTCGTTCTGAGGAACGGTTCTCTCTTCTTTCCGGCGGCGATCTTCGTTCGGAAGAACGATTCTCTCTTCTCTCCGGCGGCGATCTTCGTTCGGAAGGTCGTTCCCGCGAGTCATCGTCTGATCTGCGTTCATTGTCTCGGGCCCGACGCTCTGGCGGACGCCGTTCTCCGCGCTCTCCGCGCTCCCGACGGCGATCGCGACGCTCTCCGATGTCGTCCCGCTCATCTTGTCCGTCCTGTCCATCTTGATCATCCTCGTCGCCAGAGCCGGGCCGGAGGTCTTCCGCTCTGGCCGCGGCATCCAGTCGGAAGGAAGCCCCTCGCCTAAACACGGACGTGGTGTTCACCTGGATCGTGACCTTGCGGACCCGGAAAGGCCTCAGATAAGCCGTGCGAGTCCCACCTGCAGGATATTCCCCCACAAGCCGGTCCACACGCAGAGAGCGGCCGTTGGAGTACTCAATTTGCACCTTTAAAACATTCAGTTTTGCATCCAGGCTCGTCAGACGCAAAGCCCGGATGTTCCTTAAATCCGCCGGGGGACGGAATTCAAATTTGCGCTCGGTGAAACGATAGGTCTTCCCTACCCCCAAGGTGTAAGTGACGTCCTCGCCCGGACGGCGCCGTGGCGGTTTTGGGATGGGATTGGGGTCCGGGTTGTCCCCGCGCGGAGGCCGGTCTGCCGGAGGGCGCTCTCCCCGGCGCGGTGGCCGCTCATAAGGGGGAGGCGTGGGCTCCGGCATTGGCGGGGGAGTGGGTTGGGGGGGGGGAGGCTCACTCGGAGGATGCCCCGGTCCTGGCAGAGGGACTTCCCCTCCGTCGGTGGCATAGCCCGCAGCTGCAAAGACAAGGATGAATAAAAACGACATCAGTTTCATCATCGAAGACCTCCCGTTGAGCCCTGAGCCTAGAAGGAGTGTTTGAAATATGAAATTAATTCTATAGGCCTTTGTTTAAAATCAGGGCCTGTCCTCTCACTTGGCTTTCATTTGATTCTGTAATTGATAATCGTTCTTATTGATTTGACCTTTCCTAAAAGATTTATTTATACACACAGTCAGAGGTGCCCATGAGCCGAGAATCTGTTCCTTTTTTGCCGCGGCAACAAGACGAAGACATCATTGTTCACCGTGAAGAGTTTGGTGAGGCGGAGTTAAAGAAAATCATCCGCGCCCTCAATCTGAAGGTCACCACCCAGCGCATGGCCATTCTGGCCGCTTTGCATGAGGGACGCCGCCATGTCACAGCCCAAGAGCTCTTTGAGAAGGTCAACAAAGAACACCCGGAGATTGGTTTTGCCACCGTCTACCGTTTCTTAAGAACCCTGAACGAAGGGGACTTTGTTTCGGAAGTGCGGATGGGAGGTTTGCCCGCCCGTTACGAGTTGAATTCCAAGACTCACCATGATCACCTGACCTGTGTGCGTTGCGGAAAGATCTGCGAATTTGAAAACAAAACGATTGAGACTTTGCAAGAAAAAGTGGCACGGCAATTCGGCTTTCAATTGACCCACCACGTTTTAGAGCTTTACGGGGTGTGCCCCAGTTGTCAGACAAAATCAAAGTCTCTGACGGAGCGCGCGCCGGCCCCCATGACCAACAAACGAAATCAATAAACGTGTTAAGCAGTTGCCTGGGCGGGCGGCCTTTCGTAGACTAGCGAAATGGCTTCTCTACCTGATTTTGATGGCATTGTTGTAAAAGGCGCAAAAGAACATAACCTGAAAGACGTCAGCGTGGTGATCCCGCGGAACAAGGTCACGGTGTTTACCGGCCTTAGTGGCAGCGGAAAATCCAGTCTTGCTTTTGACACCGTCTACGCCGAAGGGCAGAGGCGCTATGTGGAAAGCCTTTCCGCCTATGCCCGGAATTTCCTGGAGCAATTAAAAAAACCCGAAGTGGATTCGGTGACGGGCTTATCACCGGCGATTGCCATTGACCAGAAATCCGTGAGCACCAATCCGCGCTCCACCGTGGGCACGGTGACGGAAATTTATGATTACATGCGCCTGCTTTTTGCCAAAGTCGGCGTGCCGGAGTGCCCGATCCATCACATTCCGGTGACCAGCCAAACTCCCCAGCAAATCATTGACGAGATTTTTAAAAAAGGCCCCGGCGCCAAGTTTTACATTCTCGCGCCCATGGCCCAGGGGAAAAAAGGGGAATTTCTGGCGGAGTTCCAGCGCTGGGCCCGCAAAGGCTTTGTCAAGGCCCAGGTGGACGGCAAAATGATTGAGTTGGAAAAAGCCACAAAACTCGCCAAAACCCGGGCGCATGATATCGATCTTGTCGTGGATCAGATTATTCTCAAAGACTCCATGAAGCTGCGCCTGGCCGAGAGCATTAACACGGCTCTGAGCATGGCCAACGGCCGGGTGATTCTGCAGACCCTGGATGGGGGCGCCCAGCGCACGGCCTACAGCCTGCACTCGGCCTGCCCGGAGTGCGGTTACAGTTTTCCGGAGTTGGAGCCGCGGATTTTCAGTTTTAATAACCCGCGCGGGGCCTGCGAGACCTGCAATGGCCTGGGCACGACGGATCTCATGGAAGAAGAGGAGTTCAGCGAAGGGGACGTGGGCGCGCGCCGCCTCGAGAAGGTCAAATACACTTTTAAAGGAAAGAAGGTCTCCACTTCGGATGACGAGGAAGAAGACGATTCCCTTGATTTGGATTTGTCCTTGTGCCCGGACTGTCAGGGGACCCGCCTGCGCAAAGAATCCCTGAACATCCGGATCCAGGGGAAAAACATCGCGGAACTTTCGGATCTGGGCGCCGTGGAGTTGCGGGAGTGGTTTTCAGCCTTGCGCTGGAACTCCAAGGACCAACTCATTGCGGAAAAAATCGTCAAGCAAATTGTCGCCCGCCTGGATTATCTGATCCGCGTGGGGACCGGGTATTTGTCCCTCAGCCGTCCCTCCCGCACTCTTTCCGGCGGAGAGGCGCAGCGGATCCGTCTGGCCACCCAGGTGGGGTCGTCCCTGATCGGCGTTTTGTATGTGATGGATGAGCCCTCCATCGGGCTTCATCCCCGGGACCACCATCGTCTTCTGGATATCATCGGGGAGTTGAAGGAGCGGGGAAACACCATCGTTCTGGTGGAGCATGATGAGGACACCATTCGTTTTGCGGATCATGTAGTGGATTTAGGCCCCCGGGCCGGGAACTTGGGCGGCGCCTTGATGGCCGCGGGAACTCCGCAAGAGATTGAGAAAAACCCGCAAAGCCTGACCGGAAAATATCTTTCCGGGGAGTTGCGCATCCCGGTGCCGCGGGAGCGCCGTCAGGGAAATGGCGCTTACCTGAAGCTGATCGGGGCTAAGGGGAATAATCTTCACAACGTGACTCTGTCCCTTCCTCTTGGAACCTTCACTGCGGTCACCGGGGTCTCTGGCAGCGGCAAGAGTACTTTGATTATCGACACTCTTTACAAAATTCTGGCTCAGCGTTTTTACAAATCGCTGGCGACTCCAGCACCTTTTGAAAAGCTTGAGGGGATTGAGCATATCGACAAAGTGATTGATATCAATCAGCGCCCCATCGGGCGCACGCCGCGCTCCACGCCGGCCACCTACGTGGGGCTTTTTCCTATGATCCGCGATTTATTCGCCAACCTGCCGGAGGCGAAGTTGCGCGGGTATCCTCCGGGCCGTTTCAGTTTCAATGTCAAAGGCGGGCGTTGTGAGACCTGCATGGGACATGGCCAGATCAGGGTCGAGATGCATTTTATGAGCGATGTTTTCGTGCGCTGTGAAACCTGCATGGGATCCCGCTACAACCGCGAAACTTTAAACGTGAAATACAAAAACAAATCCATCGCCGAGGTCCTGCAAATGACCGTCGGGGAGGCTTTGGAATTTTTTAAAAACGTCCCGCAAATCCACCGCAAACTGGAAACCCTCAACCGCGTGGGTCTGGATTATATCACTTTGGGACAGAGCTCAACCACGCTCTCGGGCGGGGAGGCGCAGCGGGTGAAGCTCTCCAAGGAACTCTCCCGCCGCGGGACCGGAAAGACGCTCTATATCCTGGATGAGCCCACCACAGGTTTGCATTTTGACGACGTCAAAAAACTGGTGGAGCTGCTGCAGGATCTGGCGAACCAGGGCAACACCCTCTTGGTGATTGAACACAATCTGGAAGTGATTAAGTGCGCGGACCACATTGTGGATCTGGGGCCGGATGGGGGCAAAGGCGGAGGCCGCATTGTCGCCACCGGAACCCCGGAGGCCGTGGTGAAGGTGAAAGAGAGCGAGACCGGGAAGTTTCTCAAGGCTGTTCTCAAATAAGGGCGTTCTCACTGCCAAGACTCCCAACACTTTTCTAAAACTTCGACAGGGCTTAAGCAGCCTCTTGTAAATTGGAGCCATCCGTTTATACTAAAGGGAGACTGGCTTCATCCCCGCACGTTTCAAGGTTATGCTAGGCCCGTTCTATGAGACGTCGTTCAGGGGGATCTAATGAAAAGGAATTTATTACTTCTCGTGCTCTTTGTTCTCTGCGGGACGGAAGTGTCGGCGGGGACGGAAACTCTCTATCCACTCAGCTTGAAATCATCCACTGGTAAAAAAAGCGGCCAGAAACTTTCTGTGCTCGCTCAAAAAGACCAAAGCGGCACGGCGGATTCCTGGGGCAAGTACATTGAATTTTATCCGGCGCGCTCGGGTTACACGGGAGAGTTTTCTTTTAAAGCCACTTTGGGCAGCATCACAAAATTAAGTTTAGATGCAAACTTCAAGGGGCTCTCCAGCAATCAGCAAGCTTGGCAGTTCTCCATCTACAACCATCGTACCAAAAGCTTTGTGGACCTGGCCGGGAACACCTCGGTGACGCCCTGGCAATGGTCATCAATCACAGGCACCCTGTCCGGGGCCTCCACGGATTATATGAGTTCCGCAAAAGACATCCGCATCCGCTTTAAAACCGCCTCCAATGAGGATGTCTGTGATCTGGATTACCTGGCGCTATCCGTGGAAGGGAATTCCGGAATCGTGCCACCGCAAGGCACGCCCGCCCGCACCCCCACGCCGGCCACTCCTCAACCTGTAGAAACCCCAACCCCTGTGCCTCCGTCGCCGACCCCTGCTTCGACTCCAGCGTCGACGCCCACTCCGACTCCAACTCCAACTCCTCAGTCCGGTTCCTCTTGGTGGAAACCCAAACCAGGCTTGTCGTGGGACATTCAGTTTACGGGAAATATCAATTACAACGTCAATGTTGAGGCTCTCGATATTGATCTCTTTGACACCAAGGCCAGCACCATCGCCTCTTTGCATGCCCGGGGAGTCAAAGTGATTTGTTACTTCAGTGCCGGCAGCTACGAAGACTGGCGGCCGGATGCGGATCAATTCCCCTCCACGGTCCGGGGCAAAAGTCTCGATGGTTGGGCTGGCGAAAAATGGCTGGATGTCCGAAATTTAGATGACTTGATGCCGATTATGACGGCGCGTATGAATATGGCCGTTCAGAAAAAGTGCGATGCCGTGGATCTCGACAATATGGATATTTATCAGCACGATTCCGGGTTCACGATCAGCTATAACCAGAATCTGGCCTACGCCAAGGCTCTGGTCAAAGAGGCGCACAAGCGCAATCTGGCGATTGGTCTAAAGAACAACCTCGATCAGATCAAGGATCTGGTGAATGATTACGATTTTGCCATCAACGAGAGTTGTTATGACTACAACGAGTGCGACATGCTCAAACCCTTTGTACAACAAGGAAAGCCAGTGCTGGGGATTGAGTACAAAAAAAGCACTTCGCAGTTTTGTGCTGCCGCCAATGACAGCAACTATGACTTCCTGAAGAAGAACCAATCCCTCGATCAGGCGCGCCAGTCCTGCCGATAGCCGCGCTTTCCAAACCCTGGGAAGTGTCCCGGGGTTTTTTTAGACCACTCACAAAAGTTCGACAGGGCACTGAAAAGTTTGACAACGGTTTTGAACTTTTAAACAGCTGTCATATAAGTCCCATTCATTTTTTTAGCAGGCAAAGATTAACCGCCTCATTTCGAGCCCCTCGCCTTGTCTGTGAGGCGCTTCGGACTATACTGAAGATAAAGAGCGCGCGAGGGGGATTCCATGAGAAAAAGTTTATGCTTGATCGCAATCTGCATTCTGTTTTGCGCCCACCAAACGATGGCGGGAACGTCCTTGGCTCTGCAAACTCCCCCCGTGGCGACGGCAGCCCAGGGCGGGATTTTTGATTTTTGGACCAATTTTATTGAACCCTTTTTGGCGAAATTGAAGCTGTTGAATCTTCCGTCTCTTCCCACGCCCAGTGCGACCCCCACGCCGCCGCTGGCAAGCACTCCCGCAGCGACGCCAAACTCCACTCCCAAGCTTTTAGGGACCCCAATCCCTGTGCCTCCAGCTTCGACCCCAGCCTCGGTTCCCACGTCGACGCCCATCTCGGCTCCTCCGTCTGGCTCTTCTTGGTGGAAGCCTCAACCGGGCTTGTCGTGGGATATTCAGTTTACAGGGAATATCAATTACAACGTCAATGTTCAGGCTCTCGATATTGACCTCTTTGACACCACAGCCAGCACCATCGCTTCTTTGCACGCCCGGGGAGTCAAAGTGATTTGTTACTTTAGCGCTGGCAGCTACGAAGACTGGCGGCCGGATGCCAACAAGTTCCCCTCCAGCGTCCGCGGAAAAAATTTGGACGGCTGGCCTGGAGAAAACTGGCTGGATGCGGGAAATTTGGATGTCTTAATGCCGGTGATGATCGCGCGCATGGATATGGCTGTTCAGAAAAAATGCGACGCCGTGGATCTCGACAATATGGATATTTATCAACAGGATTCCGGTTTTAGCATTAGCTACGCGGAAAATCTGGCCTACGCCAAGGCTCTGGTCAAAGAGGCGCATAAGCGCAATCTGGCGATTGGTCTCAAGAACAACCTCGATCAGATCAAGGATCTGGTGAATGATTATGACTTTGCCATCAATGAGAGCTGCTATGATTACAGTGAGTGCGACATGCTCAAGCCCTTTATTCAGCAAGGAAAGCCGGTGCTGGGGATTGAGTACAACAAGAGCACTTCGCAGTTCTGTGCGGCGGCCAACGCCAGCAACTATGACTTCCTAAAAAAGAACCAATCCCTCGATCAAGCCCGACAAGCGTGTCGCTAAGGAACCGGTAAACTGGCCCGGGTGTTTTGGCAGCATGGCAAAGGCCCGGAGCAAGGCCTTTGCCATCAACACAAAAAGGGGCCAGTTTACGGAGCAAAGCATTTACTCTAAGTTCTTGCAATGACTGGGATTGCGCCGCTTGTCTTAACTGAATCCTGACATTTGTTTGCTTTATATCAAGAACTCTCTCTGATACCGTCCCCCTATCCTAAAAATTGAAAATGATGATTGGTTCAGCGAAACACCCAAAACTGTGTTAAAAGAAGGGCTTCACTGAACTTAAAACTGTATGCAGAGGTGCTTTTTCACAGCACCAGTCAGGCGGGGAAAAGATGTGCGGAGTCATCGGTCTTATTGGCACGAGCCAAGCGTCTTCACGAGCGTTAAGAGGTCTGAGTTTACTGCAGCATCGCGGACAGGATGCAGCAGGGATCTTAAGCTATGATGAGTCCGGATTTCATTATGTGCGAAACCTGGGCTTAGTCGAAAATGTGTTTACTGAAGAAAATATGCGCTCGCTCACGGGAGAGATGGCCATTGGACATGTGCGCTACGGCACCGCCGGAAAGAGTGAACTGCGCAATGTCCAACCCTTTCTTTTGAATTTCCCTTACGGAATCGGCATGGTTCACAACGGCAACTTGGTGAACTTCCGCGCCCTGACCCAAGAACTCAGAACCAAATACCAGCGCCAACCTCTGGCGGACTCCGACACTGAAAACATCATCAACCTCTTTGCCGAGGGCTTGGCCAAGAATTACCAGAAGCGGGCGCCGAGCTTTGAAGAGCTTTGCTCCACCGTGTCCTTTGTTTTTGACAAAGCCGTGGGCAGCTACAGCATTGTCACCATGGTGGCGGGCTACGGGCTTGTGGCCTTCCGGGATGCCACGGGTCTTCGCCCTCTGGTGATGGGCACCCGGCAAGAGGCGAACGGCAAGACCTCCTACGCTTTGGCCTCCGAGAGCACCGCTTTGTCCTTCTTAGGGTATGAGCAGTTTGAGGACATTCTCCCGGGGGAAATGGTCGCCATCACCACCGACGGTGTTCTGCAACGACGCCGGATCCGGGAGCGGGAGCACCGGCCCTGCATGTTTGAGTGGGTTTATTTTGCCTCTCCCACCTCCGAAATTGAAGGAAGCCCTGTTTACAAGGCCCGCATCGCGCTTGGTAAAAAAATGGCCGCCTCCGTCAAAGAGCGGATGAAAAAAGACAAGATTGAGTTTGATCTGGTGGTGCCCGTGCCGGAAACAGCCCGCATTGCCGCCATCGCCCTGGCCGAGGAGTTGGAAATCCCTTACCGCGAGGTTTTGATTAAAAACCGCTATATCACCCGCACCTTCATCTTGGACAGCCAGGATAAGCGGGAGCAGGCGGTGCACCTAAAACTGGCTCCGGTGTATTCAGAGATCAAAGACAAAAGAGTCCTTCTGGTGGATGACTCCATCGTGCGTGGCACGACCTCCCGCAAGCTTATCGAGCTGGTGCGCATGGCCGGGGCCAAAGAGGTTTATTTTGCCTCGACCTGCCCTCCGATTAAGCATCCGTGCTTTTATGGCATCGACTTCCCCATGGAAAAGGAATTGTTGGCAAGCAACAAAACCCTGGAAGAGGTGGAAAAGGAAATGGGCGCCGATGGCGTGATCTATCAAGAGATCGAATCATTGAAAGAAGCCCTTTTTCCGGATAAAAAAGTCACTCCCTGTATGGCCTGCCTGACGGGCCAGTATCCGACTCCCATTGAGGGGGTCCAAGAATTGATTGAGACAAGAAAAGAGGACCGCAGTGGCTAAAGAACAATTTAGCAAAACCCATTTGATGTATGAAGGCTCTGTCAAAAGAGTTTATGCCAGCGAAGCCCCGGATCATCTGGTTTTTGAATTTACGGATGACTACTCCGTTTTTGATTGGGGGAAGATGCCCGACACGATTCCTCACAAAGGGCGGGGCTTGGCCAAACTGACCTCGGTTTTATTTCAGCGCCTGGAAAAAATGGGAATCAAAACCCACTACGTGGACTACGACGGCGACACCGGAATTTTAGTGAAAAAAATCGGTGTTTACCGGCCTGAGCGCATCACCGAAAAAGGCCGCAACTTCTACACCTATCCTAAAACCATGGAAAAGCCCTTCTTGATTCCTTTGGAAGTGGTTTTCCGTTTTGAAGTCTGCGCCGGCAGCTCCTTTATCAAACGCTATCCGGAACAGAATTACCAGGTGGGACAGAAGTTCCCCCAACCCTTCATTGAAATGTTCACGAAACTGGAAGACAAAGACCGCCCGCTGTCCAACGAAGAGGCCTTAAAGATCAGCGGCCTGACTCCGGCGCAGTTTGAAGAAGTGATTTTGAAAACCGCCAAGGTGGCGGAAATTCTAAAATCCTGGTTCGGGGAAAAGGGCCTTCGCCTGATGGACGGAAAACTGGAGTGGGGTCTTTCTGAAAATGACGAGATCATTCTGGTCGACGCGATTGGGCCTGATGAAATGCGCCTTGAAAAAAACGGTGTGCAACTCTCCAAAGAGGTTTTGCGGGACTATTATCGCCACACTCCTTGGTACGAGGATCTGGAAAAAGCCAAGGCCGAGGGCGAGCGCAAGGGGTTTGCGGATTGGAAAGCCCTGGTTCAGGCCCCGACAAGTTTACCGGCGACTTTGAAGGATCATGTCAGTAAAATGTATCAGTCCCTGGTCAACGAAGTGACCGAGACACGTATTTTTGAAGTTCCCAGCCTGGATCAGGTCGTGAAGGAACTTTCAGCTTATTTGCGCGAGGGCCAACGATGAAGATTCTTCTTCTTGGCTCCGGCGGCCGCGAGCACGCTCTGGCTTGGAAGCTCAGCCAGTCCCCCCGGGTCCACAGCCTGGTGATGGTGCCTCACAGTGCCGCTGCCATTGAGCAGCTGCGGGGGCAGTTTCCGGATAAAAACATCATCTCCTGGACGGACTCGATCCGCGGTGAAGAGGCCTTGGCAAAACTGGCAAAAAAAGCCAAGGACGAGGGCTTTGATTTTGTCGTGGTCGGGCCGGACAATGCGCTGGCCGATGGCGCTGTGGATATTTTTGAATCCCTCGGTTTGCCGGCCTTCGGCCCCAGCCAAGCGGCGGCCCGTCTTGAGAGCAGCAAGATTTTTTCAAAACGCGTGATGCACGCAGCCCAGGTGCCTACGGCCGAATCCTATGAGGTGGCCTCCGTGGCTGATGCCCGGGAGATTCTGCCCGACCTGGATTGGACCAAGAAACAATGGGTTTTAAAGGCCGATGGCTTGGCTCTCGGAAAAGGCGTGGAGATTTGTGAAACCCTCGAGCAAGCCCAGGCCGCTCTGGAGCGTTTGCAACACTACTCCCAGTCCTTTGTGATTGAAGAGCGCCTGTACGGCAAAGAGCTCTCCTGGCTTGCGTTCTGTGATGGGGAGACCTGCTCAATGCTCGCTCCCGCCCGGGATTACAAGACATTGACCGAAGACCCCTTAAGCCCCAATACGGGCGGCATGGGGGCGGTGTGCCCCGTGCCTTTGGAAAACCCGCAGCTTGAAGAGCACATCCGTGAACGGGTGGTTCTACCCACCCTGCGGGAAATGAAAAAACTCGGCACCCCCTATAAAGGCATTCTTTATGTGGGGCTCATGGTGAGAGGCGAGGACTTCTGGGTTCTTGAGTTTAATTCCCGTTTCGGGGACCCGGAAGCCCAGGCGCTTTTGCCCTTGATGGCCGGGGATCTCTTGGAGTGGTGTGAGGCCTCCCAGGCGGGGCGGCTGTCCGCCTTGCCGCGAAGGGTGCCCATGAAACCCGAGGTGGCCGTCTATGTCGTGGCGGCGGCGCCGGGTTATCCCAGTCAGCCTTTTGTGGGAAAACCCCTGACAGGGATTGAAAAATGGCTGCAAGCCCACCACGGTTTTTTTGCCGGGGTTCAGAAAACCCAGGAGGGTCAGTGGGTGACCTCCGGCGGCCGCGTGCTGGGCGCCCTGGGACTGGGAAAATCCCTTCCGGAGGCGCGCGCGCAGGCTTTTGCGCATCTTCGGGAAATTTCTTTTGAAGGCCTGCAATATCGTGAGGGAATCGGCGCGGAATGGAAGTAGGGAAGACACCGAAAATTGCAATCTTGGCTTCAGGAAGGGGTTCCAACTTTGAAGCCATTGCGCGCGCCATTTTAAATCACACTCTCCCGGCGGATTTGGTCTTGGTGGCCTCCGACCGCAAACAGGCCCCGGTTCTGGAAAAAGCCCAGGCGTTGGGGTTTAAGACCCTCCAGGAAAAAGATCAGAAACTTCTGAAAGCCGCGCTTTTAGAGCTCAAGGTGGACTATGTGGTCCTGGCGGGCTTTATGCGGATTTTGACGGCGGAATTTATCGCCGCTTTTGCCGACGCCCGGGGCTTTTCAAGAATCGTGAACATTCACCCCTCCTTGCTGCCGGCCTTTCCGGGGCTGGACAGTTACCGCCGCGCTTTTGAGGCCGGAGTGCCCGAGACCGGAGTCACGGTGCACTTTGTGGACGCGGGGGTTGATACGGGACCCATCTGTGCGCAGCGGAGTTTTTCGATTGCCGACTGCCAGAGCGTGGAAGAGGTGGAGCGACGGGGTCTTTCTCTGGAGCATCAATTGTATCCAGAGACCCTCGCTTGGATCTTAAAAAATAATTTTGAAATTTCCGAAAGAAAAGGACGCCTTCATGTTCAACCGCGTTGAAATGATTTTGAAAAATGAATTGCAGGATCCTAAAGGGCTGGCCCTTTTTAAAACCATCCAGAAATGGAACCCCCTGATCGCGCAAAAAATCCAAAGCGTGCGGGTGGTGGAGATTTTCTGGACTCAGTTTGAAGGTTCCGCGGACGAATTCACCCAGGCCGCCAAAGACATCTGGTGGGATGAAGTGATGCAGCAGAAAAACTGGCCCGAAAGCCACTGGATCGTGGAACGAGAATACCATCCGGGCATGACCGACAATCTCGGGAAGACCGCGCAGGAGGCTTTGGAAATCTGCTGCCGGCGGGAATTGCCCAAGACCGAAGTTTCTTCGGGACAGGCGTATTTGCTGAGCGGCTCCGCCCTCAGCCGTGAGGACGTCGAGAAAATCACCACCGCGTTGATTTCCAACCCTTTGATTCACCGCCACCGCGTTTATTCCCAGGACGAGTTTGCGCGCTATGCGCGCTTTGAATCCGCCGAAATCGCGAAAAAGTTCCAACGGCCCCCCAGCACCGCCGCGAAGGCCCAAGTCATTGATATTTTGAGCATGAGTGAAGACCAATTGGTGGAGTTCAGCCGCAAAAATCTGCTCTCTTTGACCTTGGCGGAGATGCAGGCCATCCAAAGCCATTTTAAATCCGAGAAACGCGCTCCCACGGACGTGGAAATCGAAATCCTCGCGCAAACCTGGTCTGAGCACTGCAAGCACAAAATCTTTGCCGCCCAGGTGGAGTACAGCGAAGAGGGCGGGGACGCCTCTGCGATTCCCGCAAAAATTTCCGGTTTGTTCAAAACCACCATTGCCGGAACCACCAAAGAACTTCCCAAGCCCTGGCTTTTATCGGTCTTTAAGGACAATGCGGGAATTGTGGCTTTCAGCGAGGACGAAGCGGTTTGTATCAAAGTGGAAACCCACAACTCGCCCTCGGCTTTGGATCCTTTTGGCGGCGCCATCACCGGGATCGTCGGGGTGAACCGGGATATCCTTGGCTGCGGGTTTGGCGCAAAACCCATTTTTAACACTGATGTGTTCTGTGTCGGCCCCTTGGAAAAAACCCAGGACCTTCCCGCCGGGATCATTCCTCCGGTGCAGCTTCTGGAGGGGATCCGTAGCGGGGTTGAAGCCGGCGGCAATCAAAGTGGGATTCCGACGGTGAACGGGGCTCTGTATTTTGATCCGAGCTTTATCGGCAAGCCCTTGGTTTTTTGCGGCTCCGGGGGCGTGATGCCGCGAAAGATCGCCGAAAAACTTTGTTATGAAAAAGAAATCAAGTCCGGGGACCTGATCTGCATGGTTGGCGGGCGCATCGGCCGCGACGGCATTCACGGCGCGACGTTCTCCTCTTTGGAGATGACTGAGTCCATTCCCTCCAGTGTCGTGCAACTCGGGGACCCGATCACGCAAAGGCGCATGACGGATTTCCTCATGGAAGCCCGGGACCAAGGACTTTACCGCACGCTGACGGACAATGGGGCCGGGGGCTTGTCCTCCTCTGTCGGGGAGATGGCGGAGATCGCTGGCGGCGCCCGCATGGACGTCTCTTTGGCAAAAACCAAAATGCCGGGCTTAAAGCCTTTTGAACTGGTGATCAGCGAATCCCAAGAGCGCATGACCGTTGCCGTGCCCCCGCAAAACCGCGAGGAGTTTTTGCAACTGGCCCACCGTCGGGGAGTGGAGGTGAGTGTGCTCGGGGAGTTCACTCCCTCGGGGCGTTTTGAAATTTACTACGCCCAGGACAAAGTGGCGGATCTCAGTCTGGAGTTTTTGCATAAAGGCTGCCCGCAATTGCAGTTAAAGGCACACTGGAGCGCGAAGCCGGCGGCAGGGAGTGAATCCCCCTCGGAAGCCGCGCCTTTTCAGACCTTAAAGAAAATCCTGCAACGGCCCAACATCCGCAGCAAAGAAAACCTGATCCGCCAGTACGACCACGAGGTTCAGGGGCGCTCGGTGATCAAGTCCCTGCAGACCTCCAAGGAGCAAAAATCCACCCCGAACGATGCGGCGGTGTTGGCGCTCTCCCATGAAGGGTCCACGGGGGTTGTGGTGGGCTGCGGGCTAAACCCGCGCCTGTCCGTGGAGGATCCTTACCTTATGGCCCAGGCGGCGGTGGATGAAGCCGTCCGCAATCTTCTTTGCGTCGGAGCGGAGTACTCTTTGCGGGACGACACGGTTCTTTCTTTGATTGATAATTTCTGCTGGCCGGATCCGGTGGAAGATCCGCAGAAAATGGCAGCTTTGGTGCGCACGTGCTATGGCCTTCGTGAGGCCTGCCTGGCTTTGAAGGCACCGCTGATTTCCGGTAAAGACAGCATGAAGAATGACTACAAGGGCACACAAAACGGGAAGCCCGTGAAGGTTTCCGTGCTGCCCACTCTTCTGGTGACGGCCATGGGCCGGATGAAGGATTACAAACGGGCCCGCTCCGCGGATTTTAAAGCGGCCGGGGACCGGGTTTATAAATTAGGTCCGGCGCAACTGGGTCTGGCGCAATCAGAGTGGCAGGCTCTTTATCCGGAGAAGCGGCACTTGCAGGTCGCCCGCCCGGATTGGAAAAAGGCCCTGCCGCTCTATGAGTGGTTGGGGTCTGAGGACTCAGCCAAATACCTTAAATCCGCCCACGATCTCAGTGAAGGCGGTCTTTTGACGGCGCTGGCGGAGTCTTGCTTTACCCGGAACCTGGGCTTGGAACTTCATCCCCAGTTGGATCTTTCCGATGCGACCCTCGCCTTCGGCGAAGGTTTCCATCAAATCATTGTCAGTGTCGCGGCGGAGAAGGCGGCGGAAGCCGAAGCCTTGTGGCGGGCACAAAATATTGACGTCCTTGCCCTCGGGACGGTAACGGCACGTCCTGAGTGGACCTGGAACTCAGAGAAGGTGTCGGTCGATGAACTTTATCAGGCCTGGAGTGGGGAGAGCTTATGATCAAAGCCCTGGTTTTAGCCGGCGACGGTATTAATTGCGAACAAGAAATGGCCTTTGCCGCCCGCAAGGCCGGCTTCAGCGTGGACATCACCCATATCAATGATCTGATTCAAAAGCGCTTCTCTCAAGCGGAGTTGAAGAAGACGTATCGGGCCTTGTTTCTGCCGGGCGGGTTTTCTTTCGGCGATCATCTGGGTTCGGGACGGGTTTTGGCCCTGAAACTCACCAAAGGCTTGAATTGGAACCTGCATGACTTCACGGCCCAGGGGGCGGTGGTTCTTGGCGTGTGCAATGGCTTTCAGGCGCTGATTGCCATGGGGGCCTTTGGCAAAAAGGTGTCCATCACCCACAACATTCAAAACAAGTTTATCGATCGTTGGGCCGGGATGAAAAAAAAACCGGTCCCGAATGTGTTTTTGAAAAATGTCAGTGAACTGTATCTGCCCATCCGTCACGGGGAAGGGCGCCTGTTATTTGACAGGTCTGTGAATATTTTTGATAACCCCGAGTTTCAAGTCACGCTTCAATATTCTGAGGACGTAAACGGAAGCACGGAGCGGATTGCCGGCCTGACCAGCGCCAACGGCCGCATCTTTGGTTTGATGCCCCACCCGGAGGCGGCCATCCGCAAAACCCAGAATCCCGAATGGACTCTGACTCCCGAGACTGCGGGAGAAGAGGGAGCGGGAATGATGTTCTTTAAAAACGCCTATGAGGAGGTCTCATGTCTTTAACTACAAAAATCCGCCGGGCTTTGTTAAGTGTTTCGGATAAAACCGGCTTAGTGGAATTGGCGGCCGCCCTGCAAGCGAGCGGCACGGAACTTTATGCCTCCGGCGGGACTTATAAAACTTTACAAGAAGCCAACATCCCCTGCAAATTGGCGGAGGAGCTGGCGGAGACACCGGAGGCTTTCCAAGGCCGGATGAAAACGCTGTCTTTTAAGATCTTCTCAGGGCTTCTGGCCCGGCGCGAAGATCCCAAAGACCAGAAGGATTGCGAAAAATTAAATATCAAACTTGTGGATGCCGTGGTGGTGAACTTTTACCCTTTCCACAAAAACCTGGATAAAAATCTCTCTCGTCCTGAGTTGGTGGAGCTGATCGATATCGGCGGCCCGGCCCTGGTCCGCGCGGCGGCAAAGAACGCTCCGGACGTGTTGGTGCTGACAGATCCCTCACAGTATGGTGAAGTCATTTCCCAATTGAAGGCCACCGGCGGCGTGGAAAAAGCCACGGCCACAAAAATGGCTTCCCAGGCCTGGGATGGGGTGGCCAACTATGATCTGAGCATTCAGTCCGTCTTTGGCGGCGAAAGCAAGCAGCTTCGTTACGGCGAAAACCCTCATCAAAAAGCAAGCCTCAAGGTCCACCCGAATTCCCCCTTGGATTGGAATCATCCTCTGACAGGGACGGAGCTTTCTTACAACAATATCGTGGATCTGTCCTCGGCCTACTTCTTGGCCCGCGATCTGAAAGCCGCTTTCCCGGACCGCACCAGCGTGGTGATCGTGAAGCACAACAATCCCTGTGGCGTAGCCTCTGTTCCCAAGACCACCGCCCGGGCGCAAATGCAGGCTTTGGAAAAGGCCTGGGCCTGTGACCCGATCTCCGCTTTTGGCGGTGTCTTGATCTTCACCGAAGAGATCGACTCTGAAATTTTAAATTACTTCCAGAACCGCTTTGTGGAGTTGGTTGCCGCCCCCAATTTGTCCGGCGGCAAACTCAAGGATCTTCTCACGCAAAGAAAGAACCTCAAGGCCGTGGCCGTGAGACACTGGGACACCGAAGGCACTTCCATGCAAATGACCGTGGCCGGAGGGGTTTTGACCCAGACTCTGGATCAGCAGTTGCAAGAGCCTCTGAAGTCCGTGACGGAAGTCCCCTGGCCGGAAAAATGGAATGCCCTCGCGCACTTTGGGATTTTCTGCAATAAGCTCTTAAAAAGCAATTCCGTGTGCCTGGTGCAAGAGGATCAGGACGGGGATTATCGCATGGTCGGCGCGGGCCAAGGGCAACCCAACCGCGTGGAAGCCATGGGAAAACTTGCGATCCCCCGCGCGCAGGCGGTTTTAAATAAAACCGATCTGGGGGATTGCATTCTGATCAGCGATGCCTTCTTCCCCTTCCGTGACTCTGTGGATGTGGCGGCTGCAGCGGGAATCCGCTCCATTGTCCAGCCCGGCGGCAGCATCAAGGATGCGGCGGTGGTGGCCGCCTGCAATGAACATAAAATCGCCATGGCCTTCACCGGCTATCGTCACTTTAGGCACTAGGAGTTTTGCAAGATGGAAAAAGGCGCATACGAAAAGGCCGGCGTGAACCGTGATCTGGCTGATCAATTTGTCGATAGTATTTCCGTGATGGTGAAATCCACCCTCAACCCCAAGGTCAAATCCGGAGTCGGGGGGTATGCGTCCTTGTACGCGCTCAACTCCAAACAATATCTGGCCGCAGGCACGGATGGGGTCGGTACCAAGCTAAAGCTTGCCTTTGAATGGGACTCCCATGACACCGTCGGAATTGATCTGGTGGCCATGTCCGTGAATGATCTTCTGTGCGTGGGCGCAAAGCCCTTGTTTTTTCTGGACTACTTTGCCACTGGAAAACTCAAACCGCAAACGGCCAAAGAGGTTTTAAGCGGGATCGTGCAGGGCTGCCGCCAGAGTGGTTGCGCTTTGATCGGCGGGGAGACGGCGGAGATGCCCGGTTTCTACGAAGACGGGGAATATGATTTGGCCGGCTTTGCCGTGGGCGTGGTGGACAAAAAGAAAGTCTTGCCCGCAAAAAACATCCGCGTGGGTGATGTGCTGATTGGCGTGTCCTCTTCGGGCTTTCATAGCAACGGATACAGCCTGGTGCGGAAGCTTTTTGCCAAGTGGAAGGCGAGTAAAGGCCTCAGTAAAAAGGCCCTGGCGCAGGAGCTTTTAAAGCCCACTTTAATTTACACCCAGGCTGTCGAGAAGCTCGTGGCCCAGGGGGCGATCAAGGGACTGGCGCACATTACCGGGTCCGGGTTTTTAAATGTGCCCCGGATGTCCAGTAAGGTGTCTTATGAAATCGAGCTTCCCGCTCTGCAGGAGCGCCCTAAGGCCATTCAGTGGTTGGAGGGTTTGAACGACACCTCTTTGACCTTTGCCGAAAAAGTGCAGACTTTTAATATGGGCGTGGGACTTGTCATTGCTTGTGACCCTAAGAACGCAAAAAAAGTTTTGGCGCACTTGAAGAAGACCCACTACAAGGCCTGGACCCTGGGGATGGTGACCCGCAAGAAAGGGTCTTGTGAGGTTCACGTGAGCGATGGGGCGGAAAAAGCCACCTTGGTGTACTGATGATCAAGCTGGGAATTTTAGGCGGTGGCCAGTTAGGACGGATGCTGTGGGAGGCCAGTTGCAAACTCTCTGCGGATTTGCAAGCCTCTCCTGTTTACCATGACTCCGTCCACTGCCCAGCTGGGGTGGCGGGGGCTGAGATGGTTCTCGGGAAAATCAGTGAGACGGCAAAGCTGACGGAGTTTTTTAAACACGTCGAGAGTTTTGCCATTGAAAATGAGTTTTTAGACATCGCGGCCATTGAGACCTCTTGGCAGGCGGCGCGCGCGGCAAAACCCGCCGCCGGGCTTACTTGGCCGATTCCCTCCTTGGAAGGGCTGCGCATCGCCCAGGATAAGTTAGAGCAAAAAAAGTTTTTTATCGCCCAGGGCTTTCCGACCTCGCCCTATCAAGAAATCACGGACAGGGACTTGCAGACGCCGCACAAACTCCAGGAGCTGCATCAGAACTGGGGCGGCTTTGTCCTTAAGAAGGCGCGGATGGGTTACGATGGCAAAGGAAATCTTGCCGTGCCCCCCTCGGGGTCTGCCTTGAATTTTGCCGCGATGAAGGCATTCTGTGATGAGGCCTTCCAGGCCCACTCCCGGGTCTACGCGGAGAAGTTTGTGGCCTTTACCAAAGAGGTGGCTCTGGTGTCCTGCCAGAGCTGTGGAGGGGATTTCGGCCATTATCCTTTAATCGAGACCGTGCAAAAAAATGGCGTTTGTTACTTGGCTTTTAAAGCGCTCGGGGAAGAGAAAAACCAGAAACGCGCGGTGGAGATCGCCCGGGCCGTGGCGGAAAAGTTAAAGCTTCTTGGCACCTTTGCCGTGGAATTTTTTATTACGGGGCAAGGGGAGCTTTGGGTGAATGAGATGGCGCCGCGGGTGCACAACTCCGGTCATTTCACTCAGAAGGCGGCCCACTCCAGCCAATTTGAAATGCATTTGAAAGCCTATTGGCAGAAGCGTTGGGATCTTCAGGACTTTGTTTGTGCCCCGGCCTTTGCCATGGTGAATCTCCTCGGGCCTGAGGGAGTGCGCGGAGCCGTGACGCGGCCTCAAGAGCCTTTGATTTATTGGTATGATAAAGAAAGTACTTCGCCGGGACGAAAACTCGGGCATATGATAGAGCAAAGTGATTCTGAAAAGGATCTGATGAATTTGCTTGAGGACCTCAAAAAGAGGGAAAAGATCTGGCAGGAAAGTTTAAAATCACCATGAGTCAAAGCAGCGGCAAGAAAAAAAGCAGTCAGCAAAAATGCGACGTCCTGATCGTGATGGGAAGCCTGTCGGATCATCCAACTTTGAAACGGGCGGAGGAACTTTTGCAGGAGTTCGGGATCGGGTATCAGACGAAAGTGGTTTCTGCTCACCGCACTCCGGAGCTCTTGTTTGATGTTGGCCGCAGGGCCCACGAGACCTCCAAAGTCGTGATCGCCGCCGCCGGAGGCGCCGCCCATTTGCCGGGGATGATGGCCTCTTTGACCATCTTGCCGGTGATCGGGGTGCCGGTGCCCCATGGGCCTTTGAACGGAGAGGACGCGCTTTTGTCGATTGTGCAAATGCCAGAAGGCATTCCCGTAGCCACTGTCGCCATTGGCAATTCCGGCAACGCCGCCATCTTGGCCGCCCAAATCTTGGCAGTGGAAAATCCGGCCCTCAGCAAAAAACTGCTAGCATACAAAGAGAAGCTCCGCAAAAAAGTCCAGGACCAAGCCAAAACCCTATAAAGGTGCCAGGCCCTGTTTCTGTATGCGCCGCTTCTGAGAGGTGTTTTATGAGCCAAAAATGTGATCTGGTTTGTGGACTTCCTGAAAATGACGCAGAACTGCGCAAACTCCTTACTCCCGAACAATATGAAATTGTCGCAAAAAACGGCACAGAGAGACCCTTCCAAAATGCTTATTGGAATAATCATGAGGATGGGCTTTATGTGGACGTTGTCTCGGGCGAACCCTTATTTGCTTCCATAGACAAATTTGATTCTGGGACGGGGTGGCCGAGTTTCTCCCGGCCGATCCAACCCGAGGCGGTGGTGGAGCGAATGGATGAGACCTATGGCATGATTCGGACTGAAGTTCGTGCAAAAAAATCCAACTCCCACTTGGGTCATCTTTTTGACGATGGTCCCGAACCGACGGGGCTTCGATACTGCATCAACTCCGCTTCACTCAAGTTTATCCCCTTAGAGAACCTAAAAGACGCCGGCTACGAAGCCTATTTAACCTTATTTGATTAGGGTGCCAGGCCCTGTTTCTGGACACGTCATTCCATTTTAAATAACGCCTTGTTGCAAGAAAGAGGGCCTGGCACCGAGTCTCCGACTCCAGTGTCAAAACGTCACCCACAGAGATGGCGCGGAGATTGCTTTATGTAAATGTGACACTGGATGAAGTGAAACTTAAACCAATTTCAAAAGGAAACCACTATGAGACGCTCTTCGAAACTTTCAATGATGCTTGCTTCTTTGTTAACCTTAGTCTCCGTAACGGCGATGGCGGACGGCTATGTATGCACCGATGGTGTTTGCGGTCGTATTGACAACGGAGACGGTTATGATCGCGGAGGTTATGACCGTGGCGATTACGATCGTGGGGACTACGATCGGGGAGGCTATGATCGCGGCGATTACGATCGTGGGGGTTATCACCGTGGGCGTGATGGTCGCGGAGGATACGGCCGGGGCCGGGATGACCGAGGGCGAGACGATCGCGGAGATTACGGTCGCGGAGACTACGGCCGTGGACGTGATGACCAGGGCCGCGATGACCGTGGACGTGGGGGCCACGGCGGCTACGATCCTCTGGAGCGTCAGATTGCAGAACAATTCACCCAACTTTTGTACCAAGGGGCTCTTGGACGGCCTGCGGACCTTGTCGGGTTGAATGATGGAGTTCAACTCCTCTTGCAGAACCCTTCCAATGGCATCTCCCTCTTGGCTCGAAAAATCGGCGCCAGCCAAGAGTTCGCAATGCGAGTTCGTAACGTAGGCTCGGACCAGGTCATTGATAACTTGTACCGAGTTTTCTTCGGCCGTCCCGTGGATCCCTCCGGCTACGCGACTTACACGAACCTGTTGCGCAAAGGGGATTACCGTAAGACATTGCAATCGATGGTTGAATCCCGGGAATTCCACGCCCGTCACGGAAGATAGAAAGATCAGGGGCCCGCCCAGAGCCGGCCCCTGCCACTTAAAAAAACCCCTGAATTTTCATTTGTCGCCCGGCCCGTTCCCGTTTAAGGTGAGCTTTTACAAAGGACCCCCTATGGACTCCCATTACCATAAAGTGATGAATGCCCGAGAACAAATGAAAGACTCCGGAACCCGCCTGTATTTCGCCTACTCCAGTGTTCTGGATCGCAAGGCGTTTGAAGAATGGAAACAGGAACACAGCTATCAGTTCTTTGACCTTCCTGAAGGGAAAGTGGCAGCCGCCCGGGGATATGATCTGGTCTTTGATTTCCCGTCCCGGTGGTGGGGCGGGCGAGTGGCTGGCCTTTGCCAGAAAAAGGACTCCCTTGTCTATGGCCGGCTTTTTGAAATCCCCGCCGTCAATTGGCCGGTGGTGCAACACAAAGAAGGCGTCGTTACCGGGATGTCCGTCGAAATAAAAATCAAAGTCGAGGTGGAGGGGCAAGAGGTCGAAGCTTCCACCTTCGTGACCTCTCCCCAACGGGTTGGCACCGAGGGCCCCGTGAGCGAGCGCTACCTTGAGGCCTTGATCGATGGGGCCAAGCAGGCGGGCCTGCCGCAAGCTTACGTGGAAAGTCTCCGCCTCAAAGCAAAATAAGCAAAAAGAAAAAGTTTTATTCTTCTGGAGGGCGGGAGGCAAAAAGTCCGTGCAATCCGAGCACGCGGCGCCCGAACCAGCACACGACAAAGGCGGGGAGGAAGGCCTCAAAGCCAAAAAACTCCCACGCCATCACAGCTCCCGTCCAGGGAATATGGGAAGCCGAAGCAAAAACCGCAATCAGTCCCAGGCCCGCGGAATACACGATGGGAAGGGACAGCCACGGGGCCAAGACGGCGCCAAGACTGGCCCCCACCGCCATCAAGGGAGTGACTTCGCCCCCTTTCAGGCCGGAGGATGAAGAGAGCAGGGTGAAAAGACTCTTCCAGGCAAAATCCAGGCTCTTTGCCTGTCCGTTCAAAGCCTCGCTGATCAAGGGCACTCCCAAGCCATTGTAACGGGGGTCTTTAAAGAGAAGCGTCAGCCCCATCACCAAGGCCCCACCCACGGCCGGTCGTAACCAGGGAAAGGGAATCCGGCCAAACACATATTTTTCAAGGGATTGAAGAAGAAACACGAAGGCCTTTGCCATGAGCCCAAAGGCAATTCCCAGGCAGGTCCATTTGGCGATCAATAAGAGATCCGAGCGCAAAACCGGGAAGGCGGGATATACCTTGTGGTGGGCTCCCCACCAAAGCGCAGTCCAATGGGCCGCAAAAGAAGAGATCCAACACAAGGGCAGGTAACGAAAAGCCCAACGGCGGTTCGGCGTCACCTCCAGAGCAAAGAGCGTCCCGGCCCAAGGAACCCCAAACACGGCCCCGAAACCCGCAGCCAGCCCTGAGCGCAGATAGGCCTGGCGTGAGAAGCGGAGGGATTTTAGTTTTTTAGCAAAGACGTCGCGCCAAAAATCCCCCAGGGCTGCGCCAAACTGCACGGCGGTGCTCTCTCTTCCGGTCGAGGCGCCGAAGACTTGGCTCAGAACGGTGAAGGTAAAAATCATCCCGGCCGTCACAAAGGGGCGCAGAGCCAGGGCCTCGCCACTGAGTTCATGGAGGATTTTTTTTGTGCTGGGAATTTTTTTACCGAAGATCCAATAGGCCACTCCGGTGACCAGCCCCAGAAGCGGCAAAAGAAGAATCAGATGCGCATGGGTCAAAAAAAAATCAGAGGCTTTTTCCAATAAAAAAAGAAAGAGTGCGGACACACTCCCCACCGATAAAATCACTAAAATAAAACAAATTAACCCGATCAGAATTGCCGCCATAGGTCCTTTTGTTGTAGCCTTTGGGCAACAAACTGCAAGGAATTTTATATGATGAAATACTTCAAAGCTTCTTTGGTCTCCACCTTCATGGGCTTGGGACTCGCCTTTGTCGTGGGATATTACTATGCGGGAACCCTGAGCGGGGGATTCCAAGCTTTGTTCATTGCGACAATCCTTGCGGTTCTTGAGGTGTCCCTCTCCTTTGATAATGCCATTGTTAACGCATTGGTTCTTAAAGACATGACCCCTCTTTGGCGTCACCGCTTTTTGACCTGGGGGATGGTGGTGGCTGTTTTTGGCATGCGTCTTGTCTTTCCGCTGCTGATTGTCTCGGTGGTGGCGATGATAGATCCTTGGTCTGCCTTGGCATTGGCGACCTTCAAGCCGGATGAGTACGCCGCCTTAATGACCTCGGCCCATTTGGGAGTGTCCGCCTTTGGTGGAAGTTTCCTGTTGATGGTCACTCTTCGCTATTTTTATGATGAGACCAAAGACGTGCATTGGATCGCGGCGATTGAAAAGCCCCTGGTGTATCTCGGAAAAATTGACGCCATTGAAATCGGATTGACCTTATTGACGTTGATGATTCTCTCCTACTTTGTCCCGGATGATCCGCGAAAGTTGACCTTCCTGCTCTCGGGCTTGGCGGGCTTGATTGTCTTTGTCGCAGTTGATGGCTTAAGTGGCTGGCTGGAGCTGTCCCAGGAAAGCATGAAGGACCTGCATAAAGCCAGTGCCGGGATGTTTGTCTATCTTGAAGTTCTGGATGCGTCCTTCAGCTTTGATGGAGTGATCGGGGCCTTTGCCATCACCCATAATCTTTTTATTATCATGATTGGGCTTAGCATCGGGGCCTTTTTTGTGCGCTCCCTGACTATCATGTTTGTGGAAAAAGAAACTTTGACGAAGTTTTTGTATCTTGAGCACGGCGCCTTTTATGCGATCGGCTGCCTTGCCATGATCATGTTACTGAGCCCTTTTATTCATATCCCCGAATGGGTGACGGGGCTTTTGGGAGGCATGGTCATTCTGATTGCGTTCTATTGGTCCATCCGTTTCCCGCATCCGCCGGCGCGGGTGAGGCATCGGGAGTCCTCCCCCACTCAGAAATAAAACGGGTCTGTTCAGAGGAGAGCCTTTAGTCAAAGGCCTCCGCCCAGAAGCGTCCCTTATCGATGCCATCGATTTCGAGGAGTTGATGTTTGGCTTCCTTGATCATTCCGCCATTGCCGCACAGGTAAAAGGTGGTGGGGATTTCCTTGTAATTGAATTCATGCATGAAGTTCTGGATATAACCTTTTTTGCCGGTCCAAGATTCACTCGGGCGGCTTAGGACAAACTCATATTTGAAGTTCTTGAATTCCCGAGCCAGAGCGTCCAACTCGTCTTTCAGGTAAATATCCCGCTCGCTGCGAACCCCGAACAACATGCGGTATTGAAGATTCGGATAAAGATCTTTTTTGGAGACGAGGTAAGACAGGTGCTGAGAGATCCCGGTTCCGGTATTTAAGAACACGACCTGCTCTGTCGGCGGCTCCTGGAAAAAGACCTTTCCAAAAGGCCCGGTGAATTTCAGCGTCTCTCCGCCTTTCAGGGACCATACGTATGTCGAGGCCAGGCCGGAGTCCACATATTTGAACAACAAACGAAAACCGTTGGTAAGGCGCTCATCCGAAGCGATCGAGTAGGCGCGAAGGGCGGGTTTAGCTCCTTCCACCGGGACATGGAGCATGGCAAACTGGCCCGCCTTGTATTTGAAAACCTCTGGAGTTTCAGTTCTTAAAACCAATTCACGGACATTGTGGGTATGATCGACAATTTTTTCGACCGTCATGTTGTACACTGTTCTTGCCGCGGACATTTTTTACCCCCATTTTTTTGGACCTCAAGATTGCCTTGAATAACTCGAAAAGTCTAGACACTCCAATCATTTAACTTGTGGCACCAAGCTTCCTTTATTAACATAAAAATGTGAATTTATTCGGGCGTTTAGAAACCTTTCCACTTTGCATTCTTCGGGCCGGTCGAGCCAAAGCTTTTTTGCATCTGTGCTTGTATATGCTCCCCTTCGCGGCAGCCGCTCAAGAAACGCCCGCGGTGAAACCAAGCGGCACCCCCGTTGTGGAAAAACCCTCCGCCGACACAGAAGAAACAAACAAGGATGGAGAATTGCTCGAGGCTCCGTCCCCGGTTCCAGCCGCGACCTCAGAGAGCAAAGAACTTACGAATCCAGTTGCCGTGCCGCCGCCAGCCGTCCTCAAGACAGCACGGGATGAGACTTACAATAAACCCACTTATTTTGAATCCATGGAAAATCTTTTGCCCACCATGGAGTTGGACTACGATCTCACCCTTAAAGAGGGCAGGGCTCTGCGTATCGGCGATGTCCTCCTCGACGAGCAGAGCTTCTTTTTTGCCATCGCCCCTGTATCACGGTTTCACTCCAAGATGGGCGCCGTGGTCTCTTCCCAGGAGGCGGAAAAAGAGATGCTTGTGATCCGCTGGCCTGAGGCGCTTTTGACCGAAGGGACATTAGAGGTGATTTCACGGACCGGAGGGGTTTTATGGAAACAAGACATCACGGAGGGGAAGAGAGCTTCGTGGAAACGCCGTTTGGAGGCGTGGAAGAAAAAGCTCGAGGGCGTCGGCATCAAGGCCTCCCGTCTTCCCAAGAGCAGTGTTTTTTCCACTCAGTACGGCCTTGAGGTCGCCTCTTCGGGGTTAAAGCCCGGGAATGAATCCTTCCGCTTCTGTCTGAACAATGCCCAGGGAGCCGTGCGCTCCCGGCTTTGTTCCCAGCGCTACGTGGTCCGCAACAATGGGAAACACCTGGCCTTGGTGAAAGTGAAAAGTTCCGTCTCTCCGCGGGTTCTCCTTCAGTCGGAAACTGCGGCGTTGAAGCAAAGCCGTCCGGTCTCGCTGGAGTCCTCCACCTCCTTTTTTGCGGAACTCGCCGGCGGGGAAGTGTATGAGTTTATCGCGGTTCCGAATAAGCTGAACCTGATGGATTTAACGGACACCAAAACCCCCGGGCAGATCCGTATCGTCGGGTGGGGGACCCGCCCCACCATTCCCTCCACGATTTTAAATCCGGACTCCTATTCTTCGCTGACAAAGGTATTGGGGTTTGAACCCACGATCGGGGACATGCGGAAATTCTGGGAGGCGTTTCTTCCCGTGGAACAGGCCCGCGTGTATCTGCCCGGAAAAGGCGGAGGAATCTTCACCCAGCGCTTTGAGCTGGAAAACGTCCCCATGGCGAGCGTGCGACCGTATCTGCACGCGCGGACACCGGCGGGCACTTATACGGATGGGGTGAAGCTCTTTGGAAAAAAAGATCCTGAGGTTCAGTTGACCAGCCTGGAAAACTCCATTGAGGTGGAGGATCAGGATCCGCGCTATTTCCTTTGGCGCTTTAAGGCGGCCGAGCGGGGCGAGATCAATCGCAGCTATCTGAGCATGGCTTACCGGGGAAAAGAGTACAAAGGTTTCTACGAAGTCTATATGGGATTCCCCCGCGAACTCAGCGTGCGCCTTTCGGGTTTGGTTTCCCCGACGGGAGAGAATGTCTTTATGGGCGAGGCCGCCTACAACCACTGGTTTGAAAACCTTCTGGGGTGGACGAATTATTGGGTCGGGCGTCAGCGCTGGGGGGTCAGTGCCAAGTATTTCAAATCCTTAACTCAGCTGAGCGTCGGTACGGCGGCGAAGGCGGACCTGACGGTCGTCAACGCGGATTTGAAATACCGTTTGCAGCCAGGGCTTTGGGGGCGGGATGAAACCCTCGGGGCGATGGTGGACTATCAGGATCTGCGGTTTGGTCAGATTAAGGCGTCCATGATCGGGGTCGGGGCTTTCTGGGCCCGCTCCATGCCCAAGGTCTTTGACAATATGATCAACGTGGTGCCGATGATGAGATACGAGAAGTGGGTGGATATGGAGTTCATTTTTTATCCGGTCTCTTTGTCATCACGCCAGACGCTGCAAACAAATTTCGCTCTGAATTTCCATGGCAAGGTCTTATGGACTAAAACTTGGTTCGGAGAGGCGGGGTTTGGAATCAAACGCTACGCGATTATGGATCTGGATCTGCAGCAAAAGGCCGCTCTGAGCACGTTCTACGGCACCTTCGGGGTGGGGTTGAACTTCTAGGCCGGGGCGGGATTCACCCCCAGATGAAATAAAAACTCTTCCTGTTTTAAGACAGGCTCTTTGAAAAAACCGTTTCAATCTGAGACGGAGCGGGAGTTCTCGTCGAAAAATCCTCCCCGGAGCCCCGGCGGGGCATCAAGAAAATGGGGATACAAGTCGATAAATCTATGTGTTTCCGAGGGAGGGTGCATGTCATCATGGGGCGATATTCCGAGCTGGGCGTATGATGCGACAGAAGCTTTGATGCAATCCTTAAAAGTGGTGGATCCGGGAACCTATGCGCACTGCCTGCGTGTGGGGGAGATGTCCCGCAAACTGGCGCGGGACGCGGGTTTGAATGAGTATGAGCAGAAGATGGCGGAGTTTTCCGGCATCTTCCATGACATCGGAAAATTGGGAATCGATCCTGAAATCATCGGTAAGCCCGGAAAGCTCGATCCCCGCGAGATGGACATTATGAAGAGCCATCCGATCATGAGTGAACAAATCGTACGCCCTTTGGCGACCAATGGTTTTTTTAGAGAAATCCTGCCCATCATTCGCGGCCATCACGAGAGGGTGGACGGAGAAGGATATCCTGATAAATTGATCGGCGACAAGATTCATGTTTTGTCACGGGTGATTCTGATTGTGGATACCTACGATGCCATGTCACAGACACGCGCCTATCGCAAAGGCCTTCCGGATGATATCGTCTATGCGGAACTGAAGCGCTGTGCCGGCACCCAGTTTGATCCACAGTTGGTGAGAACCTTCCTGCAGGCCCACAAGACCTGGAGCGTGTTGGAGACGGAAAAGGAAACCTTTCCTCATTTCCTGAAGAACAGCGCATAAACTGGCTTACATTTTGTAGGTGCTTTCGAATATTTTATCCGCCGACTTGGCCACGAATCCCTGATAGAGCTTGCCATCAGCCGTAGGGTAGCGCTTGGCGAATTCATAATAGCAACCGGGAATCTGAAATTCTCCATCGCTAAACTGCACGGGGATTTCGCTTGCCATGGTGGAGCTTTGTTCGAGGAAATCCGCAGGAGTTCCCTTCACTTCCCCGCCGGATTTGTTCAGCGGAAAACCATGGGAAGAAATGAATTTATTGAGGGCATGGATGTCGCTGTATTTTTTCAAGGTGTTGATGAAGACCGTGAAATGATTCGGCCGGAATCCATGCGCTGCCACCCACGAAGCATACTCACTTTCCTTGGCAAGCTCACTGTAGAGTTGATGGCTCATCTTCCAGGGGCGCCCGCACAAAGGGAAGGTCTCTGTCCGGATCAGGGAATCCGGGATTTGCTCCACCATTTTATAGACGCTGTCTTTTATCAGCGGGGAAACTTTTTCCAGCTCCAACTCGCTGATAAAAATTTTGGGCAGGGATTCATCCGGATGCTCCCAGTGTTTCGCGTACAGCTTTTTCTCCGTAAAATGGTAATCGTTTTTAGCCACGTAACCGAATTTTTCAAAATGCTGCGCCAGGGATTGAAGGCCCAGACGGGGATGATTGAAGGTCCGAAGCGCAATATGGTCATTCACAACGGTTTCGCCCTCCTTCACGAGAAGATCGTAGATTTTTTTCGCTGCAGGATTGATTTGGCAGTAGTCTACCCACATCTTGTTTAAAAGGTCTTGTAAGCTCATGTCGGCCTCCCTAGACCTCGACTTTAGCACTCAAAAATCGGCACGCAAATCCTGAGTCAGCAAAATAACCGAGAGCGTTAAGGGTTGGTGTTTTCGCGAAAGCACAAAATAATTGTCCCATGCTTGAAGAGATCCAGCAGATCGAAAAACTCATTCAGGAATTAGGCCCCCTGGCTCGAACGGAGGTCCTGGCCTATAGTCAAGGAGGAGGTCTTCGGCTTCCCATTTACAAGCTGAGTTTCGGCAGCGAAGATCCGCAGGCGCCGACGGCGGGATTTATCGGCGGCGTGCACGGGCTTGAACGGATCGGCTCCCAGGTGTGCCTCTCTCTTTTGCGCTCGTTCGCGGAACGTCTTTTGTGGGATGAAGGACTCAAGGAATCTTTAAAAAAGCTTCGTGTTTTTTTTATTCCCGTGGTGAACCCCCTGGGGATTTTAGGTAAAACCCGCAGCAACCCTCAGGGTGTGGATCTGATGCGCAATGCCCCTGTCGAAGCGGAAAATCCACCGCGTTTTCTGGGGGGCCATCGGTACTCCGCCAAGCTTCCGTGGTACCGCGGCCCTGCGGGAGCGCCGATGGAAATCGAAGCGCAAGCCCTGGTGGATGGGGTGAAGAAGGAGCTCTTCTTCTCTCGGCTGGGAATCACCGTCGATTTCCACTCCGGCTTTGGTTGGCAGGACCAGATCTGGTTCCCGTACGCAAAAACCACAAAACCCTTTCCCGGCCTGGCTCAAGCGCACGCGTTTAAATCCCTGTTTGACCGAACCTACCCCTATCACTTCTACCGCATCGAACCCCAAGCGTTGAACTACACGACCCATGGAGATCTGTGGGACTATCTTTACGATCAGTACACGGAGAGCGGCCGCCCCGGGGGCCTTTATCTGCCTTTGTGTCTGGAGATGGGATCTTGGATGTGGTTGAAAAAAAATCCATGGCAGCTGTTTCGTCTGCAGGGACATTTCAATCCTGTGAAATTTCACCGTATGAAAAGAACACTTCGTCGACACAACACATTTTTTGAATTCATCCTGCGTGCGGCTTTGTCTCCGCAATCCTGGGCGGAGCTGAGTGAAGAGCAGCGCTTAAAGCACCTGAGCCTGGCCCAAGAGCTGTGGTATGCTTGAAAATAGGGCAGAAACTGGAGGTTTTTTGTCGCCATGTCCTATGGGCGGCAAATAGGCCCCAGAGAAAGCATGAGGCATTGACTGAATGACTGAAATCCGTTCTTCTACCTCATCTGTGAAGGTGCTGAAGATGACAGCCCGTATGGGGGTTCAAACACAAAAGTTTTCCAAGGTGGCCGTTTGCGTGCTGGCGGTCTTGTGCTGCCTGAATGCCTGGGGGCAGAGTTCGTCCCGCATGGGTTGGGACTCAGAAGGCAAAAGCAGCCGGCATCGCCTTTATGGGCAGATTCGTCTGGAGGGCATCAAGTACTTCACGGAGTTGCCGGACAATCCCAAATTAAATTACAGCCAATTTCTTTCAGGGCAACTCAGCTACTTAAGAGAAGGGGAGTGGTTTGACAACGCCGCGGATCTTTCCGCCGGAACTTTTTTCTCGCAGAATCTCTCCCACTTCGTGGTTCATGAGCTTTACCTGTCCCCCCGGACCTCCAATTACAGGTTCTACCTGGGACGAAAAAAGAACACCTGGAGTGAAATGGACCGGGCCTGGAACCTGGGCTTGTGGCAGCCTTACTATGAACTTGATGCTCTTCGTCCTGAGGCCCAGGGTTTAACCGGGCTCTTTCTGGATGTGAACCGGGACAATTGGCAGGTGTTGGGGTTTGTCACGCCCATCTCCATTCCCAGCATGGGAGCCGGGGTGCGGGAAGAAGGCGGCAGTCTTGTTTCCGACAGCCGCTGGTATCATGTGCCGTCGAACTCCGTGGATTTCACAAATGACCGGCCGATGTACATCACCTACAAATTCAGCATTCCGGAGGCGGCAAAGCTGGCGGGCCATGGAGGCTATGCGCTGATGGCCCGGGCGGGAAATAAAGAAGAGGGATTCTGGCTCGTCACCGGGTACGCCTACAAACCGACAAATCAGTTGTTACTCAAGCGCAATATCAAAGTGGCGACCACAAGCACCGTGGGCGTCATTGTTTCTCCGGATGTCACCTATCACTCCTTGTCCTCCATTGATGTGGGGTACACGCAAGGGAATTTGCGCGCCACTTTGTCTTACTTGCAGGACAATCCCGAGGAGAAGTTGCCGGAAACGGACTGGGCCATCCAGAGACTCTATGGTCTTCAGGCCTATTCCGCCGCGGTGGATTGGACCCTTCCACGATTTTTGTCCCGCTCTATTTTTCTGGGCGTGAATTATCTCCATGTCGACGGAGGCAAAATCCAGGACATCGTGAGCGATGGTTCCGCGGATGATATCAATCTTTATGAGCAGCGCCTGAGGTTCACCGATGCGATCAAGGTGAAAGTGCAGGGGGAGTTGGCAAGAATTTCCCGTCGCCCTTTAGTCACGAAATTCTCCTATCTGTACGACTGGGAACAAAAAGGATCCATGATAAATACGGAGTTCCTGTTTTATCCCGATCGGGAGTGGGCCTTTGTCCTCGGGGCGGATTTCTTAGGGGCTGAGGAAGACAGCCATAATGAATCCAGCTTTCTGAATCAATTCCGCGCCAATGACCGGGTCTATGGAGGAATGACCTATGTTTTCTAAAACCGGGATTTGCCTCTTATTGAGCCTGGTGCTTGCAGCAACGTCCTGCACCCCCAAAATCGGCGAGGCCCCTCCGCAACAGCAGCAACAGAAACTGGAGGGCGCCGAGTGCCTGTCTGAGCTTCAACCCGTGGTGGAAAAATTCATCGCCGGGGTGGCTTCCGACCAGGAGGTGGCGGGGGGCTGGGATTGCGCGGTCTTTGGCATTAAGAAATTTAAAAAATACGTTTACGGCCGCGCGTCCGATCGTTTTGAGAGCGATGAATTGGCGCAGTTTCTTCAGAAAAACTTTCTGGCTCCGGGCAGCCCTCCGGTGACGCCCACGTTGCGAACGGAGTTCATGCGCCTGAAGCAGCTTTTTTTAGGCGGGAGCCTGGATTATGTCACCCGCGCTGAGCTGGATAAAATCATGGTCCTTTTGGGAACCCTGAAGGACATCTCCCTCCGGCTGAATCCTTACATGAAGTTGATCTCCCAGAAGTGGTCCATCGCCTCCTCCGGGAATATTCAAGCGGACATCCGCCATTTTGAAAAAGCCAGTGATGAAATCCAGATCGCAGCCCGGCTTCTGGCCAATATGATTGAAGAGAACAATCAGACCTACGGACTGGATCATTTTACCGTCTTCATCAAGGAATTCTCCCTGTTTTTGGACCAGGACTGGGCGCTCGCCGGGCAGATTGAAAAGCTGATGCCGGTGGTGAAGAAAGTCAAAAAAGCGATCTCCGGCGGAGACCAGGACCGGATCGGGCCGGCGGAGTGGAAAAGTTTTGTTCTTCTTGGGGTTCGCGGCTACTTGCAATATCTGCGTTATTATTACTTCATTAAATCCGCCTCAGAAACCGGCTCCGGCATCCGTTTGGGCTATCTCGCCCGCACCCTTGAGGATCTCATGGGCGCCTTTCAGGAGCTGATCTCCCAAAAACCGACGGACCCGGCCTGTGGCATCCTCCGCCGCAGCAACGGAACCCGGCAGGCGATTTCTTGTATTTCCAAAAGAGAGATCACGGAAATCCTGACGACCTTCTCTGATATCTGGGCCGAGTTCCGGGTCTCAGAGAAACTGGTGGAGGAGGCATTGAAAATTAAAAAGGTGATTTTCGGTGGCGCTGAGGCCACGATCACCAGTTACGACTTTGAGAGGGGCAAGAACAAGGTGGCCAACCTCAAAGCCGTGGTTGAAAAATTCATGCCCTATTACGCGGTTTATAGTTTTGAATGGGACCGCGAGAATTTCGATGAGGCCGCAGCGCAGGCGTTTTTCAAGAAGGCCCAAGAAAGCCTGCAGGCCAGCGCTGAGGATATCGGCGCCCTTTTTGAAGACGCCTACAACCTGGACGATGTCACTTCCCTGCTGAGTGAAATTGACCGCCTTTATCCCCCGCCGTCCGGCGAAGAGGGGCTGGCTCCCCGGGTGCAGAGATTCCTCCCGCTTTTGAAAGAAGTGAAAGATATCGTCTTCTCCGAGAAAAACACCTTTGTTGAAAAGCAGCAATGGTCCCGCGTTCTGAAGTTCGCGGCGCGTTTTTACGGTGTTCATCAGTATTACTCTTATTTCCTGAGTGAAACCCTGAGCGGCACCTCGGAATTTGTGGAGTCTTTTAAAATATTCTCGGATCAGGTTTTACAGATGGCCCGTGAGGTGGTTCTTTTAAAAGAAAACCAGATCATCACCGCAGATGAAGTGAGCGTGTTGGGGCAACGCCTCGCCGAGGCCGGCATCTTTCCCCCGGAGCTTGATGCCAAGGCGCTGGAGCAGGTCGTGGACGTCGCTTTAAACCGGTTGATTTGGCCGGCGGAATTGCGCCTCAAGGGAGCCAAACCCAACGGCCTGACTCCCGTCAGTCTGCAATACCTGGCCAGAGAACTGCAGATTTGGTATGAAACGGAAAAATATCTTTTTGCTCTGACCTCAACGCCGGTCCGGCCAACGCTTGTGCAGCGGCAAATTCTTAAAAAGTTAAAAGATCCCGCTTTGTCCCCGGAGTTAAAAACGGGTCTTCAGGAGATTGTGAAGATCACCGCAGGCCCTGTGGCCCAGACAGTGAACCGCGATGGACACCTGATGATCAGCAACCTCGGTCCGGTGATGTATGACCACCCCAGCGTCAGTCGTTTGAATCTGGATCGTCTGATTGCCCGCTTGCTGACGCGGGGGACAGTCACGGATCGCGGGCGCCTGGAGCGTTACGAAGGGGTCACCCTGGCCGAGGCACAAGCCGTCTTTGATCAGGTCAAGCCGGTGGTGGTGCACTTGGGTCTTTTGGATCAGAGCAATAACACGTTCATGGAATCGCGCTTTCGTGAGGCCAATATTTTTACCGCCCATGGCAACGGGGACTCCTATATGAGTTTTCAAGAGACCGCGGACATTGCCGGTATGATCTATTCAGGAATTCTCGTAAATAACCTGATTCGGAAGGATGTGGAGGCTTTTTGCCTGAATCCGGTCAAATCCATGCAAGAGGAGTCCGTGGCGGAAGGCTGTCTGCGCCGGGTGTATCTGGAGAAAAGCGCCCCTTATCTGACGGCCGTGCCCGAGTATCTGAAATTTTTCAAAAAGCTGGAGACCCGGGACTCTCTGAAATTTTTGGAGAATATCCTGAAGGCCGCGGGCCACATTCCGAACCGGCAAGAGACGGTGAAGCTGGTGGATGCGGATCTGGCGCCCCATGTGATTCAGTATATTGAAATGACGATTTCAAAGTTTGACGCCAATAAAAACGGCAAAATCAATCTCGGCGAAGCGCGCCGGGCCTTTTCCTCCTTTGAGGGCATTTTGGTGGAACTCACCAAGGACCAAAGCCTCATCAAGCAGAAAGATCTCTTTGCCCTCTTTACTTATATTTTGTATTACGGGCGGCCCCCTGGGGGCGTGAAGGACTACCTTTTCAAATGGTTGCCTTGGAAGCGAAGCCCGGAGCGGTGGACCGCCGTGTCCGCTGACCGCAAAGAGCTGGCGAGCATCCTTGGGTATATTGCTGACCAGATGGCAGCCAGCGCGGACAAAAAATCCATCTTCTCCCGGGAGGATGAAGATCACATCCGCCGCGATCCTGGCTACCAGGATGAGGATTAAGGATTTTGTCCCCTGCCAGGGACCCTGACGAAATTACCCCAGAGCTGTTTCACACTGAAACATTCAGGTCCAGTTTTTGGAGGCAAGAAGCAAATGCGGGCCTCGACAGAAAACAGGTCGAGAAAGGGCGCCTCTTGCCACGGATTTTTGATATCATGGCATCATAAAAAATAATTTGATGTTCACCGGTGCAGGTTCAGAATGACTCAAAGTAAAACAACATGGGACAGCCTCATTCAAACTCTGGAAGACAATGTCCGGGCGGGGCGCCTGGATCAGGTGAGGTCGGCCCTGATGGCGCCGGAAATCTTAAAAGCTCCCAGGCCCTATGTGGCGCGCTTAAGCGGCATCGCCCGCCGGGCGCATTTTTCCCGGCTGAGCCTGCGCTTATTGCGTCCTTATTACCATCCCAAATTTCCGACCTCGAAGGAGGCCACCTCCGCCGAGTTGCTGGAGTACGCCAGCGCCTTGCAAATCATCGGTGCCACCCACGAATCCATCCGCATTCTGGAACGCCTGAGCGAGAGCCACCCCCAGGCGCAATGGGCCTTAGCGATGCATCACATGTCGGAGTGGGATTACGCCGCGGCTCAGGAGCGCTTGGAAGCGATTCATGGCCATCCGGCTCTTTCACCTTACGACCACCGTCACATTGATGTGAAACGCCTTAAATGTCTGGTGGATATGGAAAACGAGGGCGCAGAGCAGGTCTTTCACCGGTTGATGCCGGATCTGCTCAAGAATAATTTCTACATCCTTGCCGCCAACGTGCTTGAAATCATGGCTCAGCATTGGGTTCAGATGGGTGCTTTTGCCCGGGCCCGTGAGCTTTTATCCGAAGCCCATAATCTTTTGCTGGATAAAGAGGGGATGCACCGGCTTTTTATTGAGAAGTGGCAGGTCATTGCCGATGCCATGGAAAGCCGCAACCCCACGGGTCTGGATCGCCTGCGGCAACGGGCTCTGCAGTTCTCCCATTGGGAGACGCTGCGGGACCTGGATTATTTCCGCAGCATCGTGGAACCGGCAGGACCCTGGGCCGAGTGGGTTTACTTTGGGACCCCGTATCCGCGGTTCCGGGCCCGCCTTGAGAGGTTCCGCATTTTCCCTGAAGCATCCTGGGTCTGCCTCCACACGGCGGGGGAGACACGGTGGGATCCCTGGTTTCCCGCCTCCGCCCAAGGGGAGTTGGCTCACCGTTTTATCGCCTTTTTGGCGCGGGACTATTACCGGCCGGCCTTGATCGGGGAGATTTTCTTTGCCCTGTTCCCGGACCAATATTTCGACATTGAAGTGTCTCCCAACCGCGTGCACCAGATCGCGCATCGCGCCCGCGCCTGGATAAAGGCGGAGGGAATTCCGGTGCGCCTGGAGGAGAAGGGTGGTTCCTACCGTTTGCACCGGGACTCTTCCCTGGCCCTGATGGGACGGAAAAATCTGATCCGTTATACGAAAACGGAATTTGTTTTTGACCGCTTCCGTGAAAAGCAGGAGGTGGCCCTCAGTCTGAAAGAGTGGGCCGAGCGACTGGGCTTTGACCAACTTAAGGCCAAGCGTTTGTTGAAGACGGCCCAGTCTTCGGGCTTGGTGAGGGTGCTGAAACATGGCCAATACTCAAAATATGTTTTAAATTCTCAGCAGGAGAAGGATGTGATGGAAACGCCGGGGGCTCGGGCGGCCGAGGGTTCCTAAGTCTCCGCGATACAAGGTGTGTGATTATGGCAGTTCCACAAAAATACAAACGTTTATTGGAAGCCACTCAACGCTTCAACAGTTTCAATCGTTTCGTGGACGTTGTCACTGTGGTCCTTTTTGCTTTTATCTCGGTTGCGGTGGCAAACAAAGTCTTGCCCAAAAAGATCGTGAACTCCGAGATCCTTGATTGTTCCTGGGAGACCATCGGTTTTTGCGCCTTGGTCTTTGCCGTGCTGTTCTCGGCCCAGGTGACAAAGATGAGTTATCGTCGTGAGTTGTCTGCATTTGAACGCGAAGCCACCCTGAAAGCAGCTAGAAAAAATCGCTACCGACGGCATCGCTAATTGAGCAAAGACTTTATTTTTCTCTTTTTCTGATGTGGGAGGCCCTAAAAAATTAACAAATCCTTCCGTGGCATATTCCCCCCTTTTAAGGAATATGGTTTCATGTGGATGCCTTGTGGAGGGTCTCTTGTATGCAATTCCTAGGACTGTTGTTACTCCTTACTTTTTCCAGCAATAGCTTTGCCCAATCAACGACCTTATCCGGAATTTCTTCCGGCGGATTTATGGCCTCGCAAATGGCGACCATTTATTCTGACCGGATCAACGGGGTGGCCACGGTCGCGGGCGGAGTTTACTACTGCGCTAAAAATCATTTCCGCGAAAAGCTGAAGGAGTACGGCGACTCCGCCTTTTTAAAATTCGGCATCTCCACCCCCGCCGTGATGAGTGTTCTCGACCCGTTTAAAGTCGGTCAAACCACCGCCGAAGAACTGATGGAGCCTTTGGAAATGAATCCTCTTTATCAGGCTTTGGTGGTTTGCATGGCTCACCCGGAACGGACCCATGAAACCAAGACCGGTCCTGGAATGGACTTGAGCTTTATAAATAAACTCGAAGTTCACGGTCTTATTGCCCCCACCGCAAACATTGCAAAACAGAGGGTTTTGATATTTCAAGGTAAGAATGACGAAACTGTTCGTCCTGCGATGGCGGAAAAACTTCAAGAATTTTACACGCGCCTTGGCGTCTCCTCCGCCTCCCTCAAAGTGGTGATGGGGGAGGGGAATCATAATTTCCCCACGGATGGTGAGTTTGGGGTGGACTGCTCCCAAGCCGCAGTCCCCTACATCGCCCGCTGCAAGATGGACTTGGCTGGACAGATTTTGCAACACACTCTCGGGCGCCCCCTGAAGCGCACCCCTGCCAACCCGGCCCACCTGGTTCGCATCACGCAGGTGGAGGCGCCCTTCTCCGTGGCCCCTTATGGGTACCTTTATGCCAGTGAATTTTGCCTGCGCCATCCGGGACGTTGTGACCTGCACGTGGCCCTGCATGGCTGCAAGATGGATGATGATTTTGATGAAAATTTCCAGCACCTCTATGAATCCAAGGTGCGGATGACACGCATTCTGAACGTCAACGAGTTTGAGATGAAGGCGCGGCACCCGCGCATGGGCGCTCTCGCTTTTGCCCAGAACGCAGGCTATGTCGAATATGCCGAGAGCCCTGAAAACCGTTTGATGGTTTATTTTCCGCAAACCCGCATTTCCACGAACAACTATCCCGGGAACCCGAATGGGTGCTGGGACTGGTATGGCTGGACTTCGTCCGCTTACGCCACCAACACCGGGCTTGAAACCTCTTGGCTGATGGCTCAGATTCAACGCGTGAAGAAGAATCCAGCGGCCTTGATCGAGAAGACCTCAGCGCCTTAAGGGGGCTGAGGGGAGCTCCTCCCTCGGGGGAAGAGCTGTTTAGAAACGGTTCTTCCACATCATGGATTCAACAGGGATGGGAGCTTTTTCGTTGTATTTTGCGGATGTTTTGGAATGGTAAGGGGTGAGAATTGTTCCCCTTGTTTCAAAATAAATCAACTGCCCAATCGGCATGCCCGCGTAGACTCGCACGGGTTTTTTCACGGAGATTTCCAGGGTCCAAAAATTACAGAAACCGACATCCCCTTTGCCGGCGGTGGCGTGGATATCAATCCCAAGGCGCCCAACGCTGGATTTTCCTTCAAGAAAGGGGACGTGCCTGAGGGTTTCCGTGTATTCCTGAGTCACCCCGAGATAAAAATTCTCGGGAGTGAGGACGAAGCCCTCTTCGGGAATTTCAAAGAGTTCAATTTTATTGTGCTTTCTGGCATCCAGAACGCTGTCTACATAAACACCTAAAGTTCGGCCCAGGTGAACATCGTAGGAATTCGTTCCCAGGCTTTCTCTTTTAAAGGGCTCTACTTTAATGAACCCATTGTCCATGTTGTCCAGTATTTCCTGGTCTGTCAGAATCATGGACTATTTGGTCTCTCTGTGGAGCGTGTGACGCTTCAAGTTCGGGTTGTATTTTTTCTTTTCCATACGACCAGGAGTCTTTTGCTTGTTTTTAGTCGTTGTATAGCGGGAAACAGGCTTCCCTTCGGCGCGAGCCTCAGTGCACTCAAGAGTAACGATGATTCTTCCGGACTTCTTTGCCATGATACTTTCTCCGTATTGCAAATGTAGGGCAGTGCATCAAATAGAGACCACAATACCCTTTCAAAGGGGCCCAAGGTAACAAAAGACCTTGTAAACTTCAACAGCCAAAATGATTATTTAGGGGTAATTTTCAGCAGAAGGGAAAGCATCCATGAATGCGCTTGTTCTTTTTGGAGTTCTTGTTTTGACCTTTCTCTCCGTCCGCGCCCAGGAGATCCCCATTTTGGAGGGCGCAAATCCGCAAATTCACTGGCAGGCCCGGGATATTGCGCAAAAAGTACGCCCAGGTCAAATTCTGGTTCTGGGAGAGAACCACGGCCTCAAGGCATCCCAAGGGGCGCAAAAGCAACTGCTGCAAGCCCTGCGCGACCGGGGCCTGAAGGTCTCCGTGGGGATGGAGTTTTTTTCTTATCCTGATCAGGTCCTGGTGGATGAGTTTCGCACCGGGCGTCTCCCGGAAAGCGAGTTTCTGCAGAAGATCCGCTGGGGCCAGCCGCCCTTTGAATTTTACCGGGATCAGGCGCTTTTTCCCCGTTACGAGCAAGGGGAGAGGACTCTGGCCTTGAATGCGCCCCGCAGTCTCACCAGCCGCATTTCCAAGGGGGGGCTTGCGCAATTGACCCCGGAAGAGGCGGCCCTGCTCCCGCCCGGGTTTGAATTAGGCAGAGACAGTTACAAAAAGCGCTTTCTGGCGATGATGCCCCACTTGCCGAACCCCGCTGCGGGGGAGAGGTACTTTGCCGCACAAAGCGTCTGGGATGACACCATGGCATGGAAGGCCGCCGAGTTTATCCAAGCCCATCCCGATCAGGTGCTGGTGATTGTGGTGGGGGACTTCCACGCCCAGTACGGCGGAGGCCTGCCGGACCGGATCCGTCGCCGGACTCAACAAGATCCTGTGGTTTTCTCTTTTGTCAATAGCGCGGGCCTAAGCCCGGAGGAATTGCAGAGGGAGTTGATGCCCTCGCCGGACGATGGCCCCCGCGCCGACTACCTGTGGCTGGCCGAGGAGGCCGAGCCCGCCTCCGCGCAATCCAACCAAAGTCGAGACCCCAACGTCCTGCTTGTGCAGCACCTGAAGAGTTTCTAAACTGGTCATAAAGATTTTTTTACTGGTAAGGAGTCACGGGATGTTTCCTCCTGAAACGCGGATTTTGGTTATTGATGATATGCCTTCGATTCGAGACTTGGTGAAGAACCAGCTCAAAGCGATGGGTTTTAAAAATATTCAGGAGGCGGGGGACGGGGAAGCGGCCCTGCGCATTTTACTGCAAAACAACAGCCCTCATAACTCCATCCAACTGGTGATCTCGGACTGGAATATGCCGCACATGAAGGGAATTGATCTGCTCAAACACGTGCGCGCCACAGCCGAGTGGGCGAATCTGCCTTTTGTCCTTTTGACTTCGGAGGCGGAACGGGATCAGGTGACGGAGGCGGTTTTAGCCGGGGCCTCCCAGTACATCGTAAAGCCCTTTTCAGCAAAGATCTTTGAAGACAAACTTAAAACCGCCTACTTAAAACACAATAAATCCTAAAAAGCCCCACCTAAGCGGCTTTGCCCGGTTTGACCTTGAGGGGTTGGGTCACATAGGGGACCTCCACCTTCAAGGTGCTGCCGTGGCCGGGGCGGGATTCCATCCAGACTCTTCCTCCCAAACGGAGAACTTCATACTTGAGGGCGTCCATGCCGACACCGCGGCCGGAGATTTCCGTGACTTTGTCCTTGGTGGAGAATTCGGGATCAAAAATATGCTGGATCACGTCTGTATCGGATTCCTGGGCCGTGGTGATGCCCCGGCGGTCGAGCCGGGCCCGGATCACCCGCGGATCAATGCCTCGTCCGTCATCGCTCAAGGAGATCCACAACGTCGGAGACGGCACGTCCTGTCTTTCAAAGCGCACGAGAATTTCCCCGCCGGCTTCTTTGCCGGCCTGCTGGCGCTCCTCCGGGGACTCAATGCCGTGGTCGACGGCATTGCGGAAAGCGTGGACAAAGCTGGCGAGCAAAGGACCATAGATCTCGGGGAGCACCGGGATCATGTCATTTTTAAATTCCACGTTGCGCAGAAGTTTGTTTTCTTTTTCGGCCACGCGGAAGGCGAGGGCCTTATAGGGCTCAAAAAAGGCCTTGATCGGCTCGTACAATAAGTGCGCGAGGGTCTGCTCCACCACGCTTTTGGCCTGGGGTTGGGAGTTGAGCTTGTCCAGAAGTCCATAGAGTTCGCTCACGGACACTTCAAGGATCCGCTCTTGCGAGAGAATGGAGGCCCCCAGGATGTCTTTGGTCTCCTCCAGGAACTGCTGGAACTGCAACTCCACGGCCTGGCACTGGCTTTTTAAACGGTCCACGGAGGCCGGGGTGCGGTCCGTGGTGTACTCCGCCAGGCGGTTTTCGGCATGGTGGCAGGCTTCGGCCACGGTTTTCACGGAGAACTGGGCGGCGCCCCCTTTGAGAGTGTGCAACGAACGGAAGATCGCCTCCGTGTTCCAGGCGGGCTCGGGAACCGCCAAGGCCCGGCGCAGATCCGCCAAGAGCGTCTGCGATTCGCGGATAAAGCGGGCCATTTCATTCTTGCTGCGGATCAAATTGATGATCAGCTTGGCATGTTCTTTCTCGTGCTCAGCCTGGCGGCGGGCTTCCACCAGGGAGGTGATGTCCGTGGCCACCACCACGACCCCTTCCATCTGGTTCTCGGCGTTGCGCAGAGGGAAGTACTCCAGGGAGATGTTCAGGCCTTTGCTGTGGGGATAAGAGGTGGGGCCCAGGGGGGCCAGGTCCTCAAAGGGCAGCATTTCAGAGAACAGCGTCTGCATCCATTTCTTAAGACCCTCGGTTTTATTTCCCCCCAGTTTTAAAACATCCCAGATCATGGAACCGGCAGGGACGGTTTCCACGGTTTGCAGACAGGCCTTTGAGGACACTTCAAGGCAAAGCCCCTCTTTGTTAAAGATAAAGAACCCCTGGCTCAGGCTGTCCAGCAGGGCCTTCATCAGGCGGTTCATGCTGGAGATCTGCTGGGTTCTTTGTTCCACCATTTTTTCGAGGTTCTTCGAGTATTCCTCAAGTTCGGTGCGGGCTTTTTGCAGGTCCAAGATCACGCTTTCTTTTTGCTCCAGTTCGGCGCGGTATTTTTTCTGGAGACGTTCCTCTAAAGTCACATCCCGCAAAAAGACCAACCAGTGCGGGGTTCCGCTTTCGTCCTGCACGGGCTGAAGGGTGATTTGCACTTTTCCCTTTTCCCCGTCAGGGGACTCAAAGACCAATTCTTTGTAGGGGGTCGGGTCCACCACCTTCCGCAGGTTGTCCAGTCCCTCCACGGGGCTGCTGAAAGTGAGAAGGTCCTTAAACGCCATCCCGCGGGTGATCTTACGCACGGAAAGTCGGCAAATGAGCGCGGCGGGCTCATTGCAGTAGACCACCTTTCCCTCGGCATCGAGAACAAACGTGGGTTCCAAAAGAGTGTCGAAAACGGCATAGGTGATTTTCATTTTAGAACCCCTGATTCTTATGGTGATAAATCATAAATTGTCTCTGCGCCCAGTCGCTGTTCAAGTCCTCGTCCATGGCCAGGGCCCGCACACGCCAGTAAATGGGACCATAGGGGATTTTTTCCCGGATCAGATACCGCGTCTCCGTCAAGGTTTTGCGGAAAACGGTTTGGGAAAAATCCGCTTGATTGGAAACTTCCAAAAGATATTTTTCCGCGTCGGGCACCGAGGACCACTCCAACCACACCAGGGGCGACATATCCTTCTGCAGAAAGATCGTGTTCTGGTCGTTGGGTTCCCTTAACTCCGGCGCTTTGAGAGTTTTAATAAACTGGTAAACGGCCTCCCGGGTTTCGGAAAACCCGCTGATGTCCTGGGAGGCTTCATTCAGGGCTTTCACGCGGACATAGTATTTTCCGGGCTGAGGGAGGGGGATCGTCCCTTGGGTCTCGTTGACGACCCATTGTCCCCCGGGCGTGGCGAAGTCCGGGGTTTGCGCCGCCTCCACGTGATAGGCCGCGGCCCCGGCGACTCCGGACCATTTCACCACGACGTCTTTGGGGGGCGCGGTGGCATGGATATCCGTGATTTTCACCAGGGTGTGGGGGATGGGCTTTAAGATCGGAGCGTCCCCGTAGACTTCAAGAACCCCGGTCTCGCTGGGCGCGCTGACTTGTCCCAGGTCCGTGCGTGAGAAAACACGGAAGTAGTATTTTCCCGGCCTGGACTGAGTCCACGCGATTTTGGTCTCCGTCAGATCCTGGCTTTGGGCGCCTTTGAAATGGGAGTTGGGGGACAATTCCCAACGGTAGTTTTTCGCCTCAGGCACCGCGGTCCAAGCCATTTGCGGTGAGGTCTCCGCGGAGGGGGCCCGCCCCTCCAAGGGGGGGATGGTAAATTGCAGATGTTTTTTAACCAGGCGGGGAGCGGGAGGCAGCGGTTCAGAGACCACCTCGAAGCGAAAGCCATGAATCTCAGACCAGGGGGAGGGGCGATGGTCTTTATCCACCCCCCGCACGCGTGTGAAATAGCGGCCCGAGCTCAGGGGTGGGGTTTGAATCTTCGTGGCCGTCAGGGATTTTTCACTAAGAGGGGTTTTGAAGTCGTCCTCTTTTCCCAGTTGCCACTCGTAAGAGACATGCCGGGGGTGGCCGCTCCAGGTGATCTCCAGCGGGGCCCTTAGGCCGGCGGGGGTGTTAAGGGCGGTGATCTTTAAGTTTTCCTGGTTTTGCGGCGTGGAGATCTCCGGGGCCGGCAACTCACTTAAATAGAATTTCTGAACCTTGGAGCTGGTCAGAACCTTGTGCTGAAGATCCAGGCCCTTAACACGCCAGAAGTAGGAGCCTTCCGTCAGGGGTTCCTTCAGATCGATTTTCTCCTCCCGGGTGAGGCGGGTTTCCAGGATTTTTTTGAAGCTCTCGGTTTGTGAAATCTCAAGGTTGTAAAGAGCAATGGGTCCGTGGCCTTCCCACTCAAAGACCACCGGTGTTTTTTTCGTCTGAGGGTAGAGGATCGAGTCCTGCTTGGTCAGAAGAAGAACCTGGGCCTCGCTTTGTTTTTTCTCAATCCCTTTTTTGGAAATCACCAGGGATTCGTTGGAGCTTAATTTCTGTTTGCCGGATTTTCCGGTGATCTCCACTTTTCCGGAAAGGATTTTTACATCCATTTCCCCATTCTTGGCGCGGTTGATTTCAAATTTCGCGTCCTGACCCTGGATGGTGTACTCCTCCGAGCCGGTTTTCACCCGCAGCGGAGTGCGGCCATCGCCGCGAAACTGGCCAAAACGCAAATCCAGTTCCATCTGCCCGTTTTTAAGATTGAGATTCACCAGGGAGTTTTCCTGAATTTGCAGGACGGAGCCGTCGTTGAGCCGGATCTGCGCCTGGGAGCCGCTCCCGGTGAAGATGCTGTCGTTATTGTGGATCTCATCTTTTTTGTTTCCGGGAAGCCAGATGAAGTTGTCGCTGGTTTTACGGCGCACGTCCCGGTCCGTGGAGGTGAGCGTGCCGATCAAGGCTTCCTGGCTGGTGTTTTTGGGAGTGATGAGGGAGTCGTCATACAACAGATATGACAGGACGATGAGGATCACGATGGATCCCTGTAAAATTATTTTATCTGTTCTTGAAAAGCGTTTAAATACACTCATCCACTGGCTATTTCGGCATTTTTAGGGATTCAGTACATGGACTTTGGACTAAGACTTTGCCGGGCCTCTACCCACCCAGGCCCGGCTCAGGCATACTTTAATTTGTGAAAAAGTCCGGCATATCAATAAGATATAAAATTCTTTTGCTCCTGACGTTAATTCCTCTATTAACCCTCTCTGTTTATTTATTCCTGGCCGTAAAAATCTTTGAAGACGACAAAGTGGCCTACGTCTTTGATTCCTCTAGCAATGTGTCCGGCGCGATGGCCTCCCAGGTGAAAGCCCAGCTCAATTCGCTTCTGAATGAGGCCAAGCCCTTGTTCCAGGATTATTTGACGAACAATGAGTTCACCGCCCAAAGCCGTTTGATTTTTTCTTCGGGTGCGGACCTGGAAGCGGTGGTGGCTTTCCCGTGGAATGCGGAACATAATAAATTTGAAAAAAGCGTTTGGGTGGAGAAAACCCCCCATGCCACCGAGGGAATTCTTTTGGGGCTGGAAAAATTCCTCCCGGAGTATTTGACCGAGTTGGAGCAAAGCGGACGCTTGGTGAAGGTTCCCTACCTGGATGATCGCCTGTTTATTTTTGAGAAGATCAAAGGGGAAGGGGAAAGTAAGGGCATCGTTTTTCTGGTCATCGCCAGCCTCCCGGAAGTGGCCGAGATGTTCCGTGCCCAGTCCTCACAGAAACTCTACCTCATCTCCCAAGCGGGCACGGTTCTTTTCGGGCCGGATCGCAGCGCCGGCACCCAGCTTCAGGCCCTTTTCCCCCTGCGCTTTCTCGATAATAAAAACAGCAAAGTGGCCCAAGGGGCCGAGACTCTGACGGACACCCACAATACGGAGTGGTTGGTGTCCTATTCCCGCGCGGGTTTTGGTGACCTGCTGGTGGTCTCCTCCATTGAAAAAAAGCGGGCCCTCGGAGCCGTGGAAATTCTCATCCGCAAGTCGCTTATTTTTTTTGGCGTGCTCCTGGCGGTGACGGCCATCATCAGTCTCTTGGCTTCGAATTCTTTGACGGGAGCCTTAACTCAATTGTTTGAGGCCACCAGAAAAGTCGCTGAGGGGCATTTTGATATCCGCGTGAAGGTGAAATCCAGCGATGAGGTGGGAACCCTGGCGGACAATTTCAATCTCATGGCCGCGGAAGTCTCGCGCCTGCTTGATGAAACCGCGCAAAAAGCGCGCATGGAATCCGAATTGCAAACAGCGAAGACCGTGCAAGAAACCCTTTTTCCGGAGACGGAAGCGAAGATCGGGCCTTTGTCGATCGCCGGTTACTACGAACCCGCCAGTGAGTGCGGAGGGGATTGGTGGCACTACTGCCAGGTGGGGCAAAAAATCTTTTTGTGGATCGGCGATGCCACCGGGCACGGGGCTCCCGCCGCCCTGATCACCAGCGCCGCCAAGTCGGCTTCAACCATCATCGAACGGTTGAATATCAATCCCGCCCAGGCCCTGGAGCTTCTCAACCGCTCCATTTATGATGTTTCCAAAGGACGCATCATGATGACCTTTTTTCTGGCCTCTTTTGATCCGGAGACCGGGGAGCTGACCTACGCCAATGCCTCCCATGAAGCCCCCTTTCTGATGAAAAAATCCGAGCAGCCTTTAAAGAAAAAAGATTTGATCCCCCTGAACGAGGTCAACAATCCCCGCTTGGGACAGGCGCGGGACACAAAATACAAACAAACGACGGTGAAGGTGGACCCCGGGGACATGATTCTGTTTTATACCGACGGGATTCCGGACATCCGCAACGCTCAGAAAGAGACCTGGGGTGAACGGGAGTTCCTCAAGGCGCTTATTTCCGTCAATAAGGATTACCCTTCGGCGCAACAATCCATTCATCGTCTGGTGCAACTGATTCAGGACTATCGTCAAGGTGAGGTTCTGGTGGATGACGTGACCTTTTTTGTGGTCAAGAATGATGCAAGCGTTTAAATTTGTATTTGAGTGATGTGAGATGACGAGGAGATACGCCTATGCCCAAGTTTGAGATGAAAACGAATAAAGCCGGGGAAAAGCTCAACGTGGTGATGTCCGGGTCTATCGACGAGGATGCGGATTTCACGCAAGTGAATCTGGGGGGGGCTGCGCAGATTGAAATCGACATGGGCGGCCTGAAAAGCATCAACTCCTGCGGGATCCGGGAGTGGATTAAATGGATGGGCGCCGCCCCATCAGCGAAGATCACCTTTAACAACTGCCCGAAAGTGATTGTGGACCAGATTAATATGGTGGACGGGTTTCTTCCGGCCAATGCCAAGGTCCTGTCTTTTTTTGTTCCTTACTACAATGATGAATCCGGGACCGAGAAAAACGTCCTGTTCCGGATGGGGACGGAATTCACCGAGAACGCCGTCACGCCTCCGGCGGAGGTCAAAGATGACGAGGGCCACCCGATGGAAATGGACGTCATCGAATCAAAGTATTTCAAGTTCATCAAGAAATAACGGGAGCGGGGTTGGACCCTTTGCCCCCACACCCGCACAAAGTCCAGGAAGAGCCGGGATGACTTCATTTTCGGGCGTTTTTTTCCGAGAAGAGCCCCGTGGAAGAAGCAAAAGTCAAAATTTTGATCTTAGAGGATGATGTCACCCTAGGGGAGGCTTTGAAGGAGGCCTTGACCCGGGCGGGGCATGAGGTGTTCCTCGTCAAGGAGCCTGATGAGGCCACCCAGATCATCACAAAGACGAGGGTGGACATCCTCTTTGTGGACTGTTTGCTTCCCCAGATGATGGGCCTTGATTACGTCCTTAAGGTGCGAAAGGAAATCCCCGCCAAGACCCGCTTTAAAATCGTTCTGATGAGCGGGATTTACACGGATATTGATTTTATCCAGGATGCCATTCGCAAGACCCAGGCGGTGGGCTTTCTTAAAAAACCCTTTGAAATCAGCGAAGCTCTGAAGCACGTCAAAGTCGAAGAGGTTCAGCCCAAAGAAGAATCCTCCCCGCGGAAAAACCTCTATCAGATTTTTGCCCGCAATGCCGTTTCCAACCGTGAAAAAAGAAAACTTATCGAGGCCCTTGAAGAGGTGAGTGGGTTTGATTTGCCGTTCATCTACAGTCTTCTGGTGGAGACGAAAAGCTCGGGGCATTTAAATATCTACGGTGCCGACGGTCATGTCTCCGGAGTGTCTTTGTCGAATGGGGTGATTGTGGGGGTGGACATCGAGGATAAGACCACGTATCTGGGGGAAATGCTGATTCAAAGCGGCTACGCCCTTGTGGAGGATGTGCAGGAAGCGCTGAGCGACAAAAGCCCGCGCCGCCTCGGGCAGAGGCTGATTCAGGCCAATAAGCTGAGCCCTCACGCCTTTGACCTGATTTTGACGGAACAAATGAACATCCGCCTCTCCCGCACCATCGTCGATCAGATGATCCGCATTAACTTTGCCTCGGTCGAGGTGGAGCCGATTGAACCCAGCATTGATTCCGCCTCTTTGTCTTATTTCCTGCATGACTGGATCGCTTCAAAACTGAGCGCCGGATGGCTTAAGTCCATGCACATGATGTGGTCCAATCACCGCATCACTCCCAGTTCCACTTACCGCAAAGACCACCCCGCGCTGAAAATGTCCCTGATTCAAAACCTGGAGGGATTCACCGAGCATCTGGAGCGGGGGGTGACCTTGACGGATCTTCTGAGCCAGCCGGGGTACTCGGAGGCCGCCGTTCACAAGGCGATCCATTTTCTGTTAACCAAAGGCCTGATCTCCTTTGCCAAGCCCGAGGCCGTTTTACCGCCGCAAGAGCAACTTAAGACTCTACGCAGACTCGCTTTGGATATTCAGGGCAAGAACCACTACCAGATCGTGGAGTTTTTCGCTTTGGGGCAGGAAGGCGCCCAGACAGAAAGCAGCATGATGGCTGAATTGTTGCCGGTTTTGGGCGAACAACCCCAGGACCCCAAAAGCGAAGCCTTCCGTTTGTGGAACCAAATCCGGTCCCGGGTGGCGGAGGCCTGCGCGGCTTTCCTGGATGCGGGTCAGCGGCAGCAGTACAAACAGAATAATCTGAAGTCCGAAGCCGAGAAAAAGCTCAAGGCCAATTCTTTGCTCGAAGAAGCCAAGCAGGCCTTGCAGATGAATCAATACGCGAAGGCCATGTCATTGATGAATCAGGTGGTGGGGCTGAACCCGGACTTGGCGCAGGTGCATCTTTACAATGCCTGGGCAAAGTTGGGAGTCTTGGATCCGGCAAAACGGGTTCAGCAGCTCAAAGACATCGAATTCGAATTGATGCAGGTTCCGCCGGATGAAAAGTATGATGCGCTTTTTCCCTTTGTCACCGGTCTTTTGCAAAAAGCCAAGGGCGACGCCAATGGCGCGCGCAAATCCTTTGAAAAGTGTCTGGCTTTGAATTCCTCCATGATCGTGGCCCGCCGCGAACTCAACCAGCTTGCCTCGGCGGCCCCGCGCGGGGCCGAAGATATTCTCAATATGGACCTGAAAAAAATGGTCTCCGGGTTCTTTAAGAAAAAATAATTTCCTAAAAACGGTAATTGGCGCCGCCTTGCAATTGAATCTGCAGCTTCGTGCTTCCGGGGTCAAAACTGTATTGCCGAAGTCCTGCTCCGTAGGTCCAACTGAAGCGGGGATTGATGTGGCGGTAGGCCAGGAGCGTGCCCTCCAAGGCACTTTTCATTTTCACTCCGTTGGCGTTTCCCCCCGTCAGGTAGCTGAGCTTAAGGTCATACCAATTCAGGTAATAGCGAAGGCTTCGCGGTGGTTTCTGGCTGAAGTAATACCCCAAACCGAAACTTGTCAAACTCAGGCCGGGGGCTTGGATCTGTTCCACCGGAAAGCTGAGGCCCCAGGTGGGGTCCTGGAAGTGAAAGCCCGGCTTGGCCTTCCACAGAAGTTCCGCCCGGCTCAGGCTCAGATTGGCTTCGCCCTCTTTTTTGCTTAAGAGGCTGGACTGCCGGAGTTGCAAGCCCCAGTGCAAGCGGGACCAGGCTCCCGGGCTGCCCAGGAAGTTTTCCATCCACCACTGGAGGTAAAAATCCGCTGAGGTCTGGCTGGAGGAAAGCCAGAAGGCCCCCACCATCCCCCCTTCCAAAGGAAAGTCGCGGTACACATCATAGCTGGCCGTGAAGGTGTTGTTGCCCGAGCGGATGCTGAGAGAGTGGCGGGAGCTTTCGCCCGCCGGGATTCCGGCCAGCCGCCACCGGAACTGGTCCCCATCGAGCTTCTCCGCAAGACCCTCACTCCCGGCGGCGTTCAGGGACGTGCCCGGGGCCAGGGTCCCCCGCAATTCCAGAGTGGGTTTATAAATGCGATTAAAAGAGCCGCTCTCCAGGCTGGGGCGCGCCCTTTCCATGGGCACTTCGCCTTTAATAAAAAACTCTTGGCGCATCGGAATATTGCCATCGCCTTTTAAATATAAAATCGGGCGCTGGGGATCCAAGGGGGCCTGCCACTCGTCCTCGGACAGGCGGCGCACGCTGTCTTCATTGACGGGCTCGGTTCCCGAAGCCGTGAGGATGAGCTGTTTTTTGTCCTCGCTAAGAACCACGTCCTTGAAATCCACTGGCTTCATGCGGGTCTCGATTTCAAGCAGAGCACCGGAGGGGGTTTTGGCACGGAAAGCGATGCTTTCTTTTTCGTTATTCAGAAAGATGGTGCCTTGGTTGCTGACCGTTTTGCCGTTGATTTCGACAGACCCCTGAGCGGTGGATTGGGGGCGGGATTTGACGCCCAGGCGGTTATTCAGATTTGCCAGGTAAAATTCTTTGGAGCACAGGTAGACCCGGGTGCCGGCGCTGGCGCGAGAAATACAAAAGGTCATAAAAGGGAAAGACTTCATGTCCTCAATCAAAACCGGATTGAGCTGATCCACCACTAATTCCGCTGAAGGGGGGGCGTTGGGGAGAGCGGGGCTGATGCGGAGGATTTTCCGGCGGAAATTGGTGGTCCATATGGCTTTGCCGGTATTGTCCTTGATCAGGAGGGAGCCCTCGCTGAGGAGGCTTGCCGGCCACACAAAACGAGCCCGGTATTTTCCGGGAAACTGCCGCGAGGGGGCGATCTGAAAACCAAAGCTATGGGAGTCAATCAGAATATCCCCTATGGTGATTTGGTCTTCGTCCACCAGATTGTAATCAAAACGCTGGGGCAGCACCTGCACGTTGTTTTTGTCGGCTTGGAAGAACAAAGGAATTCCTTCAGCGGTCTTCCGGGGCTGCGGGGGGTTTTCCGGAGTCTCAGCCTGGGCCATCAGAGCCAGAAATAAAATCGATGAAAATATCAAACGAAGTTTTTTCATTTCACTTTATTGTGAACAGGGACGTGAAAACTTGCAAACAATTAGTCAGTTTGGCGCGCGGATCAGAACCAATAACGCAATTTGAACAGAGTCCCGGTGAACCATCGTTCCCAAAAATGCCGGCGCTCGTATCGGGCCATGTCCAGGGGCTTGGAATGGGTTAAATCTTTTTGAAATTGGGCGACGAGATTGTTCAAACTACCTGTGTCCGTCAAAACGGCTTCCACTTCAAGATCGTGCAAGAGGCTGCGGTGGTTGAGATTGAAAGATCCCACGGTGCTCCAGTCATCGATCACCATGTATTTTGCATGCAGGACGCTGGGTTGATATTCGAAAATCTGCACGCCCTGTTGTTGAAGTTTGTAAGGCAAGTGATGCGCCACCCACTTCACCCAGGGCACGTCCGTCGGGCCGGGGATCAGAAGGCGCACATCCACCCCTCTTCGGGCCGCGCCGGCCAGGGCTTTGACGATCGCCCGTTTCGGAAGAAAGTAGGCTGTGGCGATATAAACACGGCTCTTTGCGTGGTTGATTCTGCGGCAAAGATCCCGGTACAGGTAACGGCGGATTTTATCATTGGCGTTGAGGCGTAAAAGATCATGCCATTGCAGAATGGTTTGGATCCGCACACGGATAAAGGTTGAGTGCACCGAGAGCAGGGCCCTTTTTTTGGCAAAGGTCCAGGCCAGTTCAAAGGCGGCGACCAGACTTTCCACGGCGGCGCCCTCAACATAGACGCCCGTGTCCCGCCAGGCTTTGGCACCCACCATCTTGGCAAAATGCACCTGGGTCATGTTCATGCTCCCCAGGAACGCACGTTTTCTGTCAATGACCACGGTCTTACGGTGGTTGCGGCGGTTGGCGCGGCGGAAGAGATTGGGAGTGCGCGAAAAAAGCGCTTCAGGCACGCGCGCGATCCACTGCAAAAATCCCGGCAAAGGATGGTAGACGCGAAAGAAAATGCCCTCCTGTTGGCAGCGCTGAGCAAGATCCTCCAGCCACAAAAAAGAGCCCACGCCGTCGACCAGAAGCTGAACTTCACATCCCCTGAGCGCGGCCAATTGCAATTCAACCAGAAGGATTTCGGTCATGGCGTCGATTTCAAAAATGTAAAACTCCACCGTGATGCTTTTCTGCGCCCGGCGGATGCTGGCGATGAGTTCCGTGAAAAATTCATCCCCGTTATGAAAGAGTTGGATACGGTTCCAGGTTTTTTCCATGCTGCAATGTTCAATGATATTTTGGTCGACATCTTTAAAAAGTCGAGTTCATAATATTTTTATGAAAAATACCGCTATGCGTTTGATTGCTCTTTTTTTAATTTTTGTTGGTCTTGCTCCCTCGCACAGGGCCTTGGCAGAAAGCGCTCCTGCCGTGGTGGGGTATTTTTCTTTGGAAGGCCAAGATCAATTTGAGAAAAATATTAAGCCTCTTTTTAATGAATTTAAAGGGGCTTGTAAGAATTGTGAGATCGTGAATCTGACTCCCTATGATGAAAAGGGGAGCTATGCCGAAAAGGGCCTTCTGGCGAAAATGAAAAACCCTCCGGCAGGGGTTCAGATCTTTTTGTTCTCATGGAACAAGAGGGTGAACGAACAAAATAAAGAACTGGTCAGCGGGTTGGGCGAGAAGGTGGAGTCAGGGACCCTCATCATCGCCCCAACTGGCCAGGCTGCGGCGGGGGAGCCGGGGGTGGCTCTGAGTCGCACGATCATGGGGCAGGCCAAGGATGTGATTATTATCGGCGAGGCCTTGGAGCGGGAGCGCCTTTTGCCGCAAAGTTATTTCGGGCCGGAAATGCTCACCGCCCTGCGTGCCCCCAAAAACTATGTGGGACAAGGGTACAGTCCCCTTTATTTTGCGGCCCGCTTGGCCGGGATTTGGGATAAACGAAAAGCCGGTGAATGGATTCAGCATTTCAAATCAAAGAAACTCAAAAGCCGGAAGATCTGGCTTGATGCCGATGACTTGTTGGGGCGTTAGCCTCTAGCGGCCCGGAAAGAGTTCCACCCGGGAGCGGTGTTTTTCCGGGATCTGCTCCCCAAGAAGCCTCTGTGCCACTTCCCAGGTATAGCGGCTGGAGGCATGAATTAAAACGATTCTCTCACTCTCAATCTCGTCCAGGTGGGGGAGGATTTCCTGCAAATGAGTGTGTCCCCAGGTGCGCGCCTGTTCAATGGTTTTTAAAGAATCCAGGTAGGTGGCCTCCATCAGCAGAAGTTTGGATTTTTTCACCCAGGGGCGGCTGTTTAAAAATTCGATTTGCGTATCCCCGGTAAAGCTCACCAAAGGCACATGGACCATCTCATTAAGGACAAAGCCCTGATCTTTGAGTTTAATCAGTTCCTCGCGGGGAAGGCCTTGGTACTGGGGCGCCAATTTCTTGTGCCGCTCAAATAAAGTGTAACCAAAGGATTCGATGCGGTGAGTGGTGGGAAAGACCTTGATAAAGTAATTTCCCTTCACCGGAATCTCAAGGTCCGCGCTGACGGGAATAAATTCGTAGCGGTACTCATGCTTTTCGATTTCCTGCCAGATTTTCATGATGCGGTCCAAGGGCTCCACCAGGCTTGGGGGCATATAAAACCGGGGCGCTTCCTGCCTGTTCATGGCCTTTTGGGAGATGATGTAGGGCACCCCTGCGGCGTGATCCAAATGGCCGTGACTCAGGAAAAATTGCTTGAGGTTGAGCAGGAAGGGGTAGCCCTGAGCCACGTCAAAGCTCAGGGACAGCTCCGGTAGACTGATGGCCGTGCGAATCCCCGAAAGGGAGAGTCCCCTCAGATGAAGACCCGCATAGTGATAATCCGCTCCGCTTGTCAGACCCATTAGACTATAGAGCGTGCCACGGCTTCGTGTCCGATGAAAGCCACAGGGCTTGGGGGATTCCACGAAGTGTGTAACATAACATATCCACAGGACTTAAACACCACTTCACTCAAGGGAAGGGTGATGAGCTGCTTTTCATCTTTATGAAGGGAGATCAACTCATCAGACGCTTTCAACATGGTTTCTAACTGGTCTTTGCTGCTGTGTTGGGGCCACTTTTCAAAAAGGCAATGGGCCTGAATTTCAGGGCGCGTAAAATAAGTGTCGGTCTTCTTTAAAATATCATCCACGCTCACCTCGGGTCTCAGAAGATTCTTGCACTCGCTTAAAATCTTTTGCCCGCTGGGAGTGTTTCCGCGCTCTTTTTCAATGGTTTTCAAAAGAGGATAAAGTGATACTTCAACCCCTTGGAAGATGGAGCTGGAGTTGGTGAGAATCTCGGGGCAATTATAGACGCACACATGGACGCCTTTTTTATAGGCTTCTGTCGCGATTTCTTCCAAACGCAGCTTGGCCCACCCTTGAATATAGGGGGTGTAAGTTTGCCAACGATACTCATTGTGAATCAAGATCTCTGTGCCATGGTAACCGTAGGCGGTGTAAGCGACATGAGCGCCCCGGGCTTCCAGCTTTTCCCGTAAAGGGGTGGAGAGTTCCAGCAAGTGACGGAGGGTTTCCGCCGTCACTTCCGTGAAATTCATGGCGCAGAATTTTCCAATGTCGGACTGCCACAGCTGCTCTGAGGCCAAAAAGCGGTCCCCGCTGCCTTTGCAGGTGCGGTTCATCAGGGGCATGACGATTTTGGTGCGGGGAACCCCGCCCGCCATCAAATGGGCAAAAAGAACATTGGCTCCGGAAGGGATGTGTTTTTCCAGTTCCAGGAGGAAGGCCTCCACATTTTTACGGAAGCGGGTGACGGCTCTTTGACGGCTGTCTTCCAGGGATTTAAAATCCATCTTTGCGCCTTCCCAATCGGAAAGCTTTACGTCCTTGATTTGATCTATGGGAGCATGCCCTTGGGCATCGGGCTCCAGGTCAAAACCGGCCTCAAGGGGAACATTGATAAAGGGCTTAGGAATCGTTTGCATTTCTTCAGGGGTGAGGGCACGAAGCCCTCCGCCATCCCGGCGTCCCACGGTGGCGCGCACGACGGTCATCCCCAAGGCCTCTGCTTCCTCCACCAGGCCGTTGGCGTAGCCGCGCTGGAACAGTTCTCCGAAGAGGACGAGGACATCCCCCTTCTTGTAGGGGCTGAGTTCCGGTTTCTTTTTTAAAAAGACCGCTTTTAAAAACTCGGTCGAGTTCATGGCTTTCTCCCTCTGAAATAAAAGTTTATTTCTCCCTTAACCCGCGCAGAGGGGTCAAGGGGCAATACAGCAACTTGACTCGCCAAGCAATAATTGGTGGTATCAGAGAATGCGAATTGTCTCGATGGTTCCTTCTTGGACAGAAACATTGTTGCGCGCGGGAATTCCCGTGGTCGGCCGAACACGCTTTTGTATACACCCGGCGGAGTTGGTCAAAAATATCCCCATTGTGGGAGGAACCAAGGAAGTCCACTGGGACATGGTTCAGGATCTCAAACCCGACCTGATTCTTTTGGACCAGGAAGAAAACCCCCTTGAAATGGCGGAGGAGAGCCCCTGTCCTTATTTGGCGACAAACGTTCATTCCCTGGAAAGCCTGCGCTTTGAATTGCAGCGCCTGGGTTCTGAGTTTAAAAACCAACCTCTTTTGGATTGGTCGGCCCAGCTTCAGGGGATTTTGGACCGGGGTCCTTTGGTGTGGACGGAAGAAGCGGTTCCCGGGCTTATCGAGTGGGTGATTTCACCGATGCGCCCAGGGCCACGAAAAGTGTTGTATCTGATCTGGAAAAAACCCTGGATGGCGGTCAGCCGGGATACCTACATCGGGTCCGTGCTGACGCAACTGGGGGCTGAAGTCGTTCCCTTCCCCGAGGAAAAATACCCAGTTGTGGAGATTCAGGATTTCCAGGAAAACCTGATTTTGTATTCCTCCGAGCCCTATCCCTTTCATAAAAAAATCGACGAACTCCGTAAAGAAGGCTTGGCCGGAGCCATCGTCAACGGCGAATCCTACTCCTGGTTCGGCATCCGCAGCCTGGAGTTCCTCCTTCGCTGTTACGGCCATTGAGGCCCCCCCCATGAAGGCGTTCAGTTTTGAACGTCGCTCAAGGTGCCCGGGGCATTGGGGAGTCCGGTCTGAAAAAGCCGCCCGAGGTCTTCCGCCGGCACTGCGGAACTTCGCGGCTCCGTCCGGGACTCTTTTCCCGGTGCCGGGAGGGCGCCGCGGAGGAAATACAACAGGCGCTCAAAGTCTTTTTCCCCGCGCAGGGCCATGAAGAAGTTCCTGTTACGGGCATCGCCGCTGTCTTGCATTTGGCTGCTGCTGGTTTCCTGGGTCAAAAGATAATACTTTTCTTCGCGCACGATCGGCTGGGTGTTGTCCTGTCCCGTGCACACCAAGAGCCCCCGGGTGGCCACGGCGGCTTTTTCCGCATTCGAATAAGAGGACTTCAGGGCCTGTCCGAACAAGCCCTTTTTCAAAAAGTGCTGCGGATGAAGGCGGACGACTGCGCATTCCTGGTACCGCTTCAGTTGCAGGCGGTAGTTGTTTTGTTGCAAAAGCAGCGACATATTGGTGGACAAGGACGCGCTCTGGGAGACCGAGTCTGAGTCAGCGTCTGTTTCCGAGATCGTGTAGCTGCCCCCGATCCCGATGGTAAAAATATCGGCGAATTTCTGCGCAAGTTCCATTTTCATACTCAGGCTCTTTGCGGCGGCCAGGGACTTTGAGTGGGAATTCGACAAGGTCAGGTTTTGCCCCACACTGAGGGACTGGTTATAGCCTCTTTCAAAACGGTAATTTCCCAACTCCTTCACAAAAAGACGTTTTTCCACCGCAAAGACGTCCTCGGGTTTTTGCGCCCGAAGGTCGCAACTCAGAAGGGCACGCAGCTCCTGCATCCGCCCCAGATCCTTTTTGATCAGATCGCGGAACCAGTACGCGCAAAGCCCCTTGGCCAAACCCGCTTCCAGCTTTCCGGTGGTGGCAAAGGTTTTCAAGGCCTGCGGCACGGAGGCGGCCGGCCACGCCGTCGGCGAGGCCATAAGGCTTTTTTGCAAGCCTCCGTAAGTTCCCGGATCCGCCGCCGAGAGGAACTGCAAAGAGTTTGTTTGGGCAAAAACCGGAGGCGCCATGGGGGCCTGGGTGGTGGCGGCTCTCTCGGCGCTGAGTTTCTGTCCGAGTTCAATATAAGAGCGGACCACAGATTTGCCGCCCGGGGTGTTCGCGGCCCGTTTGAGGTTTAAAAGAAACCCGGGAGCTGTTGCGGGATCCAGCAGAGTGAGATCCTGCGTGTCCCGGTCCAGGTTCAATAAAAAGCCAGCGCTGAAGGTGCCCCGGTTTAAGCGCGAAGAGGAGTCAATGACTTCATCCAGGGACCTCACAGTCTCTTTGACGCTCACTTGGCCGGAGGAGGGGTCCACTTGCACTTTGTTCTCCGCCACCGGATCCAGCTCCACCAAAAGGGTGCTGCGGTCGGCAAGCGCTTTGAGATCCGCGGTCTTCAATTCAAGATCCGTTTTCAGGTCTCCATCCAAGGTCGCAATTAGTTTTTCCGCTGAGGCCACATAGGTTTTTTCATTGTAATAATCGCGGTTTTTCACTACGGCGAGCTTCAGTAAATAAACCCCGGGGCGCAGTCTTTGCGCGCTTTCCATGCGGCCGCTGCCCAGATCGTTGAGGATGCTGACGACGGCATCGATTTTCAGACGCAGCTTCTTTTTAAAGCTCAGATTCAGGGCATGATCAATTTCATAGCCGTAAGACAAGGTCGAATAGTTGAGGCTGCGCAGCGACAGGTTGGAGGGCAGGGACGCCCCCTTTTGGCATTCCTGTCCGAGGGAGTCTTTGTCATCGACGTAACGCAAATCCCGTCCTAAAGGACCGTAAGTCGCCCAGGGGTTCAGCGCGACCTCCAAGCGTTGTTTCACGGCGAGGTCCGTGTTTTCGATTTCAATAAAGCCTTTCAGGTGCCTCTGGCAGTCGTAATATTTGAATGTGAAAGAATCATCCCAATTAAGGCAGGCGGAGTTGTCCGTGGTGATTTTCACTTCCTTGCGGGGGGTGTTTTCGCCGCCTTGGAAGCCTTTGACCGTGAAGGTGTAACCGCGGATGTTTTTTTGCTCAATTCCATTTTTGAGGCAAGCTTTCACGTTGTAAATGAGTTCCCGCTCGGTGGTGCTTTCTTTGCCGACGCGCACGAAGTGAAACTCCAAGGGGGCCACTTCGATGCGGGGGTTGACGTAAGCGTCCCCGTCTTTGACCTCCGAGTTGACAAAGGTTTTCAAATTAAAATCCGGGGTCTCGGACACCACGCTCATCAGTCTCAAAAAGGCCGTGCTCTTCAACTGGTCGTAATCGCCGACCATATACACGCCCTGGAAGCGGCCGACAGGGTCCTGTCCCCCGTCGGTGGAAATATCCAGGCCCACAACAAGTTGGCCCCGGGTGGGGATTTTTGTCAGCGTAAGAGGGGCTTTAATAAATAAGTTGCCGTTATAAATGGAAACCTCTTGGGGCGGGGCTTCCGCCAAAAGGCGGTGGAACTCCTGGTCCTTTTCCACAATCGAGTGAAGCAAGGAGACGCGGACCTGGAAGCGGCCCTCGGGGATTTTGCGCAATTCCTTTTCGCCGCTCAGGGTGAGCACCTGCCATTGCGGATTGGCCATCAGCTCGACATTGACCAGAACGCCGCCCGGGACGAATTTTTGTTCCGTGCTTTGCAGGCGCATCTCACTCACCCACAGGGTGTTTTTCGGCCCGGCGGAGTTGGTTCCGCTCAGGGTGCTGCGCACAGCCTCCGTCCCTTGGACCACTTGCAGTTGGGGGGAATTGCGAAGGTCCACCACCGCCGGTGCGGAACTGTCGTTTTCGCTCCAAGGGTTGATGGCAAAGGACGCCTGCTGACGGCCCTTGTGCAGGCCCGTGGCGCGCAGGGTGCGGGTCCACTCCAGGTATTTTGGCGGGGAAAAAAAGTTATAAGGGATTTCTTCCGTCCAAACCACGCATCCCTTGTCGTTGCTTCGCGACTCTTTTCCGGTTTCTTCAATCACAAAGGGATGACCTACCAGAGGACGGGATTGGGCGGCGTCTCTCACGCACACCTGAAAACTGAACTCTTTGCTTTTGCGCACCCCGAAGTCCGCCGGCGTCTTCGCGGGCAGGACCTGTCCTGAGATGTCACTGATCAAAAAGGTCGCGGCCTGTTGCCGCCCGTTCCCCTCACGACTTTGGGGGGCCGGGGGATTGCAGGCTCCCAGCAGGAGGGCGATGGAGCTAAATACCAAAAGAGCGCTGACGGACAACTTAGATGTTGGCATAAAAGGTCTCCAGCAGGAACATCAAACTTTTTTCGCGGTTTTGGACGGGGTTCAGGTAAATCACTTCGGCGTCGGTGTAGGCCAGACCCACGCGGAACTTGTGTTTTCGGAAATTCAGGTAGGATTCGACATTGTAGCCCTGGCGGTTGGTGTAAAAGAATTTGCTGGAACTGAAGGCCGCCACGGCGGCGTCGGACTCGATGCGAAAGCCACTCCAGGAGAGTTCCAGGCTTTTTTGCCCCACCAGAAAAAATTCAGACCCCAGATTGAGAGAATAAGCTTGCCGGGATCCGGCCGGGGCCTTGGTGTTTTGCAAGTAGGCTGCCCCGCCGAGAAAGTCCCAGCCTCTGGCCATGCGAAAGCGGAGGCTCGTCTGGGCATCCACGCCCTCTTGCTCGTAGGCAAAGGCGGCCTCATTGGGGGCCAGGGCGGTCACGGTGTTGCCGCGAAGCCCGCTTTGATAGGCGACGGAGGCGGGCAAGTGGGTGAAGCGATAGAGCCCGGCCCGGGTTTTCCAGTAATAAGCTCCCGTCTCATATTGAAACGCCAAGGAGGCGCTGGAGAATCCCGGAGTTGGTTCCGCCTCAGTGGTGCCGGTGCTGAGGGAGCTGGAGGTGGGCGTGGCTTGCTCAAGATCCAGGGAGGCTGAGCTCAGGCCCCACCGGAGCCAGCGCCAGCGGGCGCGCAGCGCGGGAAAGGCTTGGGCACCAAAAAGAAGATCATTGTGAAGATCGACTTGGTTCAGGGCTCCTGCCGAGAGCAAGAGGGAGTCAGCGGGGAGCCAGTGAGCTCCGGCTTCTTTGAGATAAATCCCGCTTTCGTTTTTTCGCGCGCCATCGACAGATTGGTAACTGCCGTTTTCAAACTTCAAGAGGGCCTCGAAATTCAAAAAAAGGCTCTGCTCCATCCAGTATTTGGTTTTGCTATCCAACCCGAAGCTGACAAATTGGCTGGAGGATTGGGGGGATTGGGCATTATTCCCACTCAGGCCGAATTTCCAGGCGGACTCCAGGGTGGGGCCTGCGGCCCAGGACAAAGAGGCGCACAAGAGGTGGAGAACCCCTAAAAAAAGTAAAAACGTGCCGACGGTGAGATTGCGCTTTTTCATAACACCCTTTTTTCTCAAGTCATGAGGTGTTCAAAGATCGTGCTCTCTTTGAGATCACCTAAGTCCACGAAAACAGGGGGGGGCCCTGTTCGGAGAACAGGCGGAGTGACGATTTAGGGCGGCTGCCTGTCGATGAACGCCAGCAGAGAGCTTAAGAAAGGCTGTTTCTTACTGGCATATATCTTGAAGATATTACAGGGATTAGGACTCTGTTTAGTCAAAGGACGGCTTATGAAACACGGGCGACCTCATATATTCAATAGATTTGCGATGACAACTTTGCTGATCTCAAATCTCTTCCATTTAGAGGTCGCCTTAGCCCAAGGCCCCCAGTGCTCCACCGTGTTCCTTCCTGCGGGCGCTTCGGGCTCGGTGGCCAATGCCCTTTCCCGCACCACCCCCCAGGCCTGGAATGAATCTGCCGCGGCTTTAAAGCAGATTAACGAGGCCGTCTATGGCCGAAGCCAAGTCATTGAGGCTCTGACTACGGCCATTCTTGCCAAGGAGTTTGTCTGGATTAACGGGGAACCCGGGGGTGCGAAGACCTTCCTATCGCGTCTGATGTTTCAAAGCGTCCTTAATTCCATTCCTGAAAAAGATAAAAAGATTTTCGTACTGCAGTTTCATAAGCTGATTTCCGAGGGGAAGATCTCGGGCTTTCAAAAGTTCTCCTCCATGATGAAAAGCGGGAAGTATGAGATTGAGACCGAGTCTTCGTTGGTCGGAGATAAGTTTTTATTTTTAATTGCCGATGAAGCAGAGAAGTCAAATCCGGCGGTCTTAAACGCTCTTCTCTCCGTTTTGAATGAAAGAAAAGCTTTTCTGGGTGCCAAAGTTGTGAACGCTGTTTTGTCGAGTGGTGTTTTTACTTCCAATAAAACGACTGGAGAATTTATCCAGGGCTTTTTGAATGATAGACCCAGTGGCGAGGCCCTTTTGGACCGCATGGCGATTAAAATTCATATTCCGAACCAGCAAATGGGGCCCAAAGAGACCGTGGCCATGTATGATCTGGTCAAAAATCCGAATAAACTTAAAATCACTCTTCCGTTACGGGATTTAGAATCTTTGGTTAATAAGGTGAAAATCCCCGATGAGATGATGGCCGAGATCGTTTCTATTGCCCGGGAGTTTGACCGCTATGTCACCTTGAAAGCGGACCAATCGAGGGCCGCTGTGAGATACGGAGAAGCCGAAAGTGAGTACTTCCCTGCCAATCAATTTTCAAACCGCTCAGTCCGTCGTCTTGTGCAGATCTTTAAAGCGGCCTTTATTGCCAAGCAACTTACCGATGGCGTGCCTTTTGAGCAAATGCGGCTTCAGCCTGGGCGCCAGGATTTAAGCCTTCTATCAAGAAGCGCTCTTTATACGGGCCCTGCAGGACTGAAACTCAAAACCTTTGATCTCGTGGAAGCGGATCATGGGGTTGCCGTCACGTCTCCTTTTGGGTCTGAATCAAAGATGAAAGCGATCTACAGCCCTTACACCGGAGAGCTATTCCTGCAAGACGGAGCCGGAACCACGCAGTTTACTTTCGTTCAAAAAAACAATGCCTGGGAGTTAAAGTCCAAGTCTGCGGATTTCTCTGACTGGTCAGTGGATATTCAAGGAATAGCGGGTCTTGCTTCCCAAATCAAAACAGTGATCGAGACTAATAAAATAAATCTCACAAAGCCCCAATTTGATGTGGATCGGGGCATAGATCAGCTCTTAGCTAAGGGCACACTTAAAGGCCGCACTCGCCTCGAACTTGAAAGCATCAAGAAGGATTTGGAACAGTTTGCCACGGTGTTAAACCAGCATTTTGACCGGGATCAAAAGCTACAAGCGCCCCCACAACAAAAGTTTCTGCCAGCCCGAAGTGAAAAAGAAAAGCGACAATTCCGCCGCGAAATGCTCGCGGCTCCTTTGGAGCAGCGAGTATCTCGTTACTACGATTGGATGGGTTATGAAGTCAAAGCATTGAAACAGCGCTTTGTGGAACTTGAACATTCCATTGAGGCTCACTTAACGGGAATTCTCTCGGATAATCATCTGTACGTTTTTGGTCCTCCGGGAGGAGCGAAGACCGCCTTAGCGGAAGTGATTTTAAAGGCAGAACTTAAAAAACTCAATGCCGATCAAGTCGATCAGTTTGTTCAAACAACGCTGAAGAAAATTGGACAGGATCAGAAATTCCTACGAGCGGTCTTGAAACACCTGCGAACGGAAAAACCTCAAATCTTTGACCGATTCCTCTTGCAATTCCATAAGCTCTTGCCAGAAGGGGTTTTGGTTGGATTCCCTAAGATAGAAAAGCAGCTCAATGAGGGAAAAGAGGAAATCGAGGTTTCAACGAGCCTTGCCAATCAGAAATTTGTTTTTGCGATTCTCGATGAAGTGGATAAAGCCAACCCACAAACCATCACAGCTTTGCTTTCCATTTTAAATGAGCGCGAAGTCTTTGCTGGAAATCAAGTGATCAAAACCGCTTTAAGATCAGCAATTTTAACTTCCAATAAAATGCCCAGTGAATTCCTGGATTCTTACCACGAGGACCGCTCCACCGGGGACGCCGTTATGGACCGCGCGATAAACAAGGTCTATGTTTCAAATAAAATCTCTTCAGAAGAAGCTCTCACCCAGTTTTTAATTAACCTTGAAAAAGGTATTAGCCCCAACTGGAAAGGCCTCCTCGCGGTGGGTGAGTTAAAGCCTCTGGTGAATCAAGTGAAGTTTGAAAACCCGGCCCTCAAAGAAATGCTGGCGAAAGTCCATGAGAAGTTTTTGGCTCTAAGAATTAAAAAAGAGGAAGATACCCGCAAAGCGCATCAGATGGATCCCCGGGAATTCCCGGACTACTACGTCTCAGCCGCAGGCAGTGCTTCAGATCGTACCGTGATTAAGCTTTTTGACCAATTCAAAGCCCGCTTTATCGTGCATCAACTCATGCAGGGAGTGGCTTTCAAGGACATAAGAACCACGATTGAACTCAAAGACTTAGGTCTTTTCTTTGAGGGCTTAGGCTACTGGGCCCCTCAAAAGATCGAGGCCTCTACCAGCCCTGAGGGCGTCTTGACATTTAGAAATGACTCCCAAGTCATTGAAAGGCTCATCAGCTCTGGCGTGGTTGATTCCCGGGTGAAGTTCCACCTAGAGATGATGCTCGATGAAGCCAAGGACTATGTGCAAGTGCTGAACTCCTCCGTAGGGGAATTCATGCAGGAGTACAAAAAAGAGATTACCAAATATCCGGATCTTTTCCCAGGCTCCTTTGGTTCTGGAAATCTCACCCCTGAGCTGCAAAGTTCAATTACGAAGGCAGTGCAGGATCTCTCAGCCCTTAGGCTCAATCTGGATCTTGCCAAATCCAAGGGCGCAAGCTCCATTGAACTCACAGCGCTGAGCTCGGATTACCGTAAAAAAGAGCAGGCCCTCACCGAGTATCTTGAAAAGCACAAGATCATGACTCGCGAGCAATTGATTGAGAAAATGAAGCAAGAGATCGTACGACTCCAAGGGCAAAAACAAGCGGAGCGAAAGAGAAACGAGAAGAGCAAGGATGAAGAGGCTCAGCGCCGGCGTGAGCAGGAAGCGCAAGTTAAAATATCCGTCATTGATGGAACTCGGGCGATATTCCACCGGATTGAGCCCGGCAAATTTAAAATGGGCCCAATGGGGCACCAAGTCGATGTGACCCTTACGAAGCCTTTTGAACTGATGGCCACACCAACCACTCAGATCTTATGGAGGGAGGTTGCTGTACTTGCTAATTCGAGATTCGGGAACAGGTACAATATCAATATAGACCCATCGAAATTCAAGGGCGATACCCGCCCGGTTGAGAACGTGAAGGACGGTGACCTTCCTAAGTGGCTCATGGCTCTGAACGAGTTGTCTGCGGCAGGGGAACCAGCCCTTTTTGAACTGATCCCAGGTCATAAAAAAGGCGATGTTTATCGCTTGCCGACCGAAGCAGAGTGGGAGTTTGTCGTGCGCGGACGTGGTCAATTCAATGACGCCTACTATTTCGGGAACAAGGAGTCTGAACTCGGTGACTATGCTTGGTTTAGTAGAAATTCAGGGCATCAGACTCATCCCGTGGCAGAAAAAAAGCCCCTTGTGGTTGATGGGAAGAGATTTTATGACATGCACGGAAACGTTTGGGAACGGGTTCAAGACCGGTTTAAGGACGAACTCCTAGGAGGGACCGATCCCCAAGGTCCCCAGGAAGGGTTTGGCTATGTCTATCGTGGGGGCTGTTGGGACAACAGGGCGGAGCACTTGCAATCGGCGGCGCGAATGAACGTCGGATTTCCTAGGGGCGATATCGGCTTCCGCCTTGCGAGGACCGTCAAATAACCGGCGGGGATGACCGTCGCCGGTGGACCTATTCACGGCCATATTTGCTTTGGCACTTCATGGCCTTATCGACTTGAATCACACTATTGAATAAGGTCATCACACCAGCAAGGGTGAGTTTGTGTTCTTCGTCGTTTTTGGGATTATAAAAAATCGAGACATCTCCCACGAAAGAGCCTTTTCCCGCTTTTTCTCGTAGGACAACAGGACCTGAATCGCCCCCATCGAGCTGGCCTTCCAGAACCCAGCCACCCAGCAATAAAGTGATGTTGGTGGTGCGTTGGTCAGGCCCGTTACGGTATTCTAATACGTTGACCACCAAGCCATCATCTTGACATAAGATCCAGGTGCTGTCGGATCCGGGGCGGATGCGCTGGATTGTCATCATGTCTTTTAAAAGGAGTTTTGAGTGTTCGTAATTGGCCTGTTCCACTCCCAAAAGTCCCAGGTATTCATGTAAAACCAAAGCCAGGCGTTCTTCGCTGAGCATGGAGCTCCAGCGCTGCCGGTTAAATACGATTTTTTGCTCCGAGGGAAAATTGAGGGCGTCCTTAGGCATGCCGTTGAGGGTCAAAGTCCGGTTCGTGGACTCCACTTTGGCCGATTCAATGATTTTTTCTAGGGCCACGGCATCCACGCCCTCAATTTCAGAATTTTGCAAATACAAAAGAACTCTCTGGGCAAAGACAATAAATTGAAGGGCATGGACATCTCCGCCATTGCCGATGATTCTTGGACCGGCCGAAGCGCTGGAGAAAGCAAGGGTGAGGGCTAAAAATGGCAAGAGAATTTGTTTCATGCTATTTCCTTTTTTGGTCGACGCGAAAAAACTGAAAAGAGAATTGATAAACACTGTCTTTGTTTTCAGAGTTTTTATAAAACTCCTCAGAAAACCGCTTTTGGAAGCTTCTTAGAACCGCTTTTGCCTCCTCGATGCGACTGGCATCAAAGGCAAAGGTCGCGCTGCCATATTCCCGTTGGTGCACCGCCTGCTCGTGCAGGGCCTTGACCCCTTTTTGCAAAATCTGTTCATGGTACTTCCGAATCGCCGTCGTGGGGATGTCCTGTGTGCTCTCGGTTTCCGGAAAGCAAGCCTTCATCCGGCCGTTTTGAAATTCCAAAAGACCCGCTTCGTGCAGGTCACTCAGCGCCCTTCGGATAGTGGGCAAGGGGAGTCTCAGACGTTCCGCAATTTCAAATTCATGATGGGTAAAATTCTCCAGCTCCGTGAGTTCCAGGATGGCCTGATGGTACCAAGTCCCGGTTTTAAGAAAGTCATTGGGTCTCATGGAGAAGGTTTTTGTTCTTTTGTATGAATTCAGCTCTTTTTGTGCGGTGGCTCTCTCAATGGGGCTTCGCGCGTGACGGGCTTTTGCACTCAATAAAAACACTTTTTCTTCGGAGGGGGTCAAACCAAGAACCAGGGCCATGCGGATGGCCGTGCGGTCGGACATCCCTTTTTTTTCTAACATAAAATCAGAAAGCCACGAAGGGGACACGCCCAGATCCCGCGCAAAAGCCCTGAGAGAGTAATGCGGATTCGCTTGCGTGCGCCGGGCGTACTCGTCCTTGATATATTTCAGATGAAATGAGTTGTTTATTTGCACAGGCCTTAGTTAGTGGGTCTTTGCACCAAAATCCAGCCTTTAGTGAACGGGGTGTCCTCCGTAATGCAATTATTTCAGGCGTTCACCGAAATCCAAGCTCAGCGGACACTCTGTTCTCCTAAAGCTCAAAAGACCCAGGAAGGCTTGTTATAAGGGCCTCGTTTTAAAACCTAAGGAGTTTAATATGAAACAGGTGATTTTCTTTGTCTTAACACTCGGAACCGTCTGCCCAGCATTTGCCAGCGATTCGACCTGGACGGTCTGCAACAGCAAAAGCTTTTTGGTGAGTGCCTTTGAGCACCGCGCGGGCGCGGATTCGCGGCAAACCGATGTGGTTCTTATCTATGGTGGGCATCTTGCCAAGGGGGTCTTGGGCGAAGACTCCAATAAAGTGACCTTAAATTCGACCACCATGAATTTTGAAGGGGAGATGACCTTAAACTATAGGACTAATAAAATGACCCTGAAGGGGGTTTTGGATATCCAAGGCCGGCGATTTGATATTGGTGAAAGCTTCAAGTGCGTGGATAAAACCCCAACGACATTGCCGGGCAGATAATAAAAGAGCGGCCTTTGGTCAGCCGCTCTTTTTGTCAAATCAAGTCTAGTGCTTTGCCCATGAGTGAAGCTTTTCTAAAGCGTCTTTTTCCTGGTAGGTCATTTCTTTCCAAGACCGCCCCGTCACCTCGGGGTAAGCTTGAATCACCGACTCAAACAGCCGCTGCTTCGCCACAGGACTCAGATTTAAAGAACCCATCGTTGTTTCCAGTTGGGCTAAGCTGACGGCATACTGAATTCCCGGAAGCTGACTGACATCAGTTTTTGTGACTTGGACCTGGGAAAGGGCGCGATCCACTTGGGAGGCATCCGATTTTTGCCTTGGATCGACATGGATCTTTTGCAAAAGCTTCTGGATCTCGGAAATCATTTGCCCGGAGATTTTCTGTGTTGTCGCAAAGGCCTCCTCACTGTAATCCGCCGAGACATCCGCCAAAGCATCAATCTTTTGTGTGTTCAGCTGCCTGAAGTTGGGTTTATTTGAGGAAAGTTTGGAATTTTGCGACAATGTTTTAAGAGTCTCATTCACACTGTCACCGATAGAGACAAAGTTCATATTGATTTCAACCTCTTTCGGAATCGCTTTTCGTTTGGCCTCAAGTTGCGCCATATTGATCTCGGAGCCGCCATCGGTGAACAGGACCATGTTGGCCTTCTGGAATAATTTCTCCCGCCCCTGAGCGGCCTTGTTTTTGTAACTTGTGGCGACAATGTCGTAGAAGTTCCCAACAGCGTTCTGAATATTCGTGCCGCCGGAGGACTGAGTCCTCATATTCATGCGCCGGCTTAAGAAATTCAGAGCATCTTCCCTGGACGAGATATGAACCCCTTGAAGAACATTCTCATTAAATGGAATGAGGTAAATCTCATGCGTGGGTCTTCCAATCGCATCGGTTTCGCTCAAGGCCTTGTCCACAAAGGCCATCAGAAGAGAGTCCTGGCTCTCCATGGGTTTCCCGTTCATTGAAGGGGAGATGTCATAGTAGACGACGGAGACTTTCTTCTCGATGGGGTTTTTCGGGCTCACGACCCGCCGGGTTTCAAGACTTCCCATGGCAAACTGCCGCCCTTGAAGGGTGGGGGCAAACATGTGCTCGCCGGGGCGCAAAGACCACAGCATTTTCGCGAAATCCAGGGGGTTTCGGGTGATGATGAGATCCTGGCGCGGTTTCGGGACCAGGCTTCGATTCAGGGTGGGCTCGTCCTTCCATTGAGGTTCCGGAGTCGAATTGAGGGTCATATCAACAAATTCGTTCACGGCTCCCATTTGCAGGAGGGGCTTCAGTTTTCCGCTCACGATATCCTGGGCTAGATTGATGTTGGCCGAACTGCCCAGTTGGTCAAAATCCGGGCCGTATCGTCTGGCAAGCCATGCTTTTGAAACCGAACCCGGCAGGTTCTTGAGCAGGTCCTGAACAGCGTCAAACTCCTTGGAGTTCTTGTGTTTGATTTGATCCAAAGTTCGCAGAATACTTTCAATCGCGTGAAGAGCTTCTTTTTCCGCGGTGGTGAGAGTACGATAATCCCCCAGAGCCAGAAGCAGTCTTTGCGCCATCATCAGTTTTTGCTTGGCTTCGCGGGCCTGGTTCTGGCTGAACTCAACACGAATCTCCGAGAGCAAATTCTGAAGACCAGAAAACTTCGCAAACTTTGCGTCCTGAATAAAGGTGGAGATTTTCCCCCGGGAGCGTTCCACTTGGTTTTTCCATTTGGGGTTGGTTCCCAACGTATCCAGAACGGTGGTCACCTCGGTTTGCGACGCGGTCTGGTGACCCTCATGAATGAGATGCTCCAGAAGCAGGAGTTCATTCCGCTTTAAAACCCGGTCAATCAGAGTGAGATATTGCTCGCCCTTCTGTCTCTGGGTCGACTTGGCGTTGATAAGATCCTCAATCTTCTTGCTTCCAGGAGCGTCTTCGCCCCCTTGCTCGTCAGGATCTTTTTTGCTCTCTTTTTCCTGACCCTTCGTTGGATCGCTTTTGTCTTTACTGTCTTTATTTTGTTCCTGTTCGCCGTCTTTTTCTTTAGCGTTCTCTTTTTTCTCGGAGTTCTCGCCCTGGCTTTTGGAGGGCTGACTCTTGTCCTTGGAATCCTTGGGCGGTTGTTTTTGACTTTCCCGCTCAACATCGGTGGGCGAAGAGGAGCTTTCAGGGGTGTTGTGCTTGGGAGTCATATCAAAGGGCACCCATCGCGTCCCATCAAAGACTTCCGTCCAAGCATGGGCCGGGTCCGAGGATTTAACCACGTGGAGCTTTTCTTGGTTGACTGTTTTAATGCCCGCCGAGGTTCTTCCCCCGGCAATTCTCACGGGCACGTTTAGAACGTCCCGAAGCAGAAGGGCCCCGATCCAGGCCGCCCCATCACAGTTGAAGGCCCCGACATGGGCCATTGCCATGGGTTCCGGCATTTGGGTCAGCAACTGGTTGAATTTTTGATCGATCTTTTTAAGCTCGCCCTCGCCGACTTTGTCACCCTTGGAATAGTACAGAAACCCGCCTTCTTCGGAAATGTATTTTTCCAGGCGTGCAGCGGCTTCCAGTGGCGGGAGTCCCTTGAGGCTCTGGGCAAAAAGAAGAAGGTGCTTTGGCCAATGCGCCAGTTCCTGGGGATTTGCGGCCTTTGCCGGGGTTCCTAAGTGTGTTTCACTCTGGATCTTCGCAAGCCCCAGAGTAACGGGGCCTTTACCCGAGACCTGAACCCGGAACTCACCCACTCCGACTTCGGTGATCCGATGGTCCGGATATTTTCCGGGGATCAGGGTGTAGCCATAAGGAACAGGAACATCCACGCTGGTTTCACCCAGAGGATTCAGGATCAATTTTTTACTGAACTGGTTTTCTCTTTGCAGGGGCTCGCGGGCCACGGGGACTGATGACCAATCCTTCAGGTTAAACTGATCGTAAATTTTTTGCCGGAACAGGCCCTTATGGACATTCACATCGGTGAGGACAAGGTCGACATTCTTTTTCTTGCCTTTCCCGTCACTGGCGAGGTCCTTGTTTTCAGGCTTGTATTTGTCCTGAGTCTTGTTCCACTGGGCATCCTGCTCTTCTTCATCCTGGTCTTCGTCTTTTTTCTGGTTCTTTTTCTCTTCTTTTTTCTTTTCTTCGCTCTTTTTTTGTTCTTCCTTTTGGACTTCCTCTTTGGTTTTGGGGAACTCCACCCGGGACTCTATCGTGGAAATGAGCCTCAGGGCTTCCAGGGCGGCAAAAACCTGCAGATCTGAGCGGGGCTTGCGAGAAATAGAAATCAACTGATTGGCCACGGTTCTTTTAATACGAATAAATTCGGAGTGGCTTAACTTTCGGCCCTGATCCATTTGGTGGGAAAGGTTTAAAAGCTCCTTTAAGACCGGAAGCTCTATGGACATCCGCTTATAGACTTCCCCGATGCGATCCGGGTTCTGGCCTGCCGTCTCCAAGGGGTGTTCCAAGTGAGAGACATTTTTTTGTAGTCCTTGTTTAATTCTTAACCACAATTGGGGGCGGGGGGAGAGATCGGACTTCTTATAGAGGTCCGCCCAGGATTCTTGCGATCCAGGCAGGGGAGACCCTAAATTCAGGAAGACTTCCGAGCACATAGGGCCCGAGGCTTCAGCCTTAAAAGGGGTGAATGCGATCTGAAAACTCAGGGCCAATAAAATTAAAAAACGAGGGTATTTCATCATATCACTGGCTACAGCAAAGAGCGGACCATGAAGATTTTTTAGGCCCAGGAACGAATATAGGGGCTTTTGGTGGCCCTGAGGCATCCCTGGCATATCTCTTGAAGATATTACAGGGATTAGGACTCTCTTTGGGCAAAGGACGGCTTATGAAATACGGGCGACCTCATATATTCAATAGATTTGCGATGACAACTTTGCTGATCTCAAATCTCTTCCATTTAGAGGTCGCCTTAGCCCAAGGCCCCCAGTGCTCCACGGTGTTTCTTCCTGCGGGCGCTTCGGGTTCGGTGGCCAATGCCCTTTCCCGAACCACGCCCCAGGCCTGGAATGAGTCTGCCACTGCTTTAAAGCAGATTAATGAGGCCGTCTATGGCCGAAGCCAGGTGATTGAGGCCCTCACCACGGCCATTCTTGCTAAGGAATTCGTCTGGATTAACGGGGAGCCCGGGGGAGCTAAAACGTTCTTGTCGCGCCTGATGTTTCAAAGTGTTCTGAACTCCCTTCCTGAAAAAGATAAAAAGATTTTCGTACTGCAGTTTCATAAGCTCATTTCCGAGGGGAAGATCTCGGGCTTTCAAAAATTCTCTTCCATGATGAAAAGCGGGAAGTATGAGATTGAAACGGAATCGTCCCTGGTGGGAGATAAGTTTTTATTTTTGATTGCGGACGAGGCCGAAAAATCGAATCCGGCCGTGCTCAATGCCCTTCTCTCCGTTTTGAATGAAAGAAAAGCCTTTTTGGGTGCCAAAGTCGTCAATGCCATTTTGTCCAGTGGGGTGTTTACTTCCAATAAAACGACCGGGGAATTTATCCAGGGCTTTTTAAATGACAGGCCTAGTGGTGAGGCGCTTTTGGATCGCATGGCGATTAAAATCCATATTCCAAATCAGCAGATGGGACCTAGAGAGACGGTGGCCATGTATGATCTGGTCAAAAACCCGAATAAACTTAAAATCACGCTGCCCTTAAGGGACCTTGAGGGCTTGGTTGCTAAGGTGAAAATTCCCGATGAAATGATTGCAGAGATCGTTTCTATTGCCCGGGAGTTTGACCGCTATGTGACTCTGAAAGCGGATCAATCCAGGGCCGCTGTTAGATATGGGGAAGCCGAGAGCGAGTACTTTCCCGCCAATCAATTTTCAAACCGCTCGGTTCGAAGACTTGTGCAGATTTTTAAAGCGGCTTTTATCGCTAAGCAGCTTAGCGATGGCGTGCCCTTTGAGCAAATGCGGCTTCAGCCGGGACGTCAGGATTTAAGCCTTCTTTCCAGAAGTGCTCTTTATACGGGACCCACAGGCCTGAAACTTAAAACCTTTGATCTGGTGGAAGCTGATCATGGGGTTCAAGTGACTTCTCCTTTTGGATCTGAAACGAGAATGAAAGCGACCTACAGTCCCTATACTGGAGAGCTTTTCTTGCAAGACGGGGCCGGAAACACTCAGTTTACCTTTATGCAAAAAGATCAGGCGTGGGTGTTAAAGTCCAAGTCGGCGGATTTTTCTGACTGGTCAGTGGAGACCCAAGACCTGGCAGGCCTTGCTGCCAAAATCAAATCTGTGGTCGAGACTAACAAGGTTGATCTCGCTAAGCCCCAGTTTGATGTGGATCGGGGCATTGATCAGCTTTTAGCAAAAGGCACCCTCAAAGGCCGCACGCGCCTGGAACTTGAAAGCATTAAAAAAGACCTTGAGCAATTTGCTACGGTGTTAAACCAGCATTTTGACCGGGATCAAAAGCTGCAAGCACCCCCGCAACAAAAACTATTGCCCGCTCGCAGTGAAAAAGAAAAAAGGCAGTTCCGCCGGGAAATGCTCGCGGCTCCGGTAGAACAGCGAGTGTCTCGTTACTATGACTGGATGGGCTATGAAGTCAAAGCGTTGAAACAACGCTTTGTGGAACTTGAGCACTCGATTGAAGGGCATCTGACGGGTATCCTTTCGGACAACCACCTCTACGTCTTTGGTCCTCCGGGTGGGGCGAAGACCGCCTTAGCGGAAGTGATCTTGAAGGCAGAACTCAGAAAGCTCAATGCGGATCAGGTGGATCAATTTGTTCAAACAACGCTGAAGAAAATTGGACAAGACCAAAAGTTTTTACGTGTGGTTTTACGTCGTCTTCGCGCAGAGAAACCTCAAGTCTTCGACCGATTCCTCTTGCAATTCCACAAGCTCTTGCCGGAAGGGGTCTTGGTTGGCTTCCCTAAGATTGAAAAGCAACTCAATGATGGCAAAGAAGAAATCGAGGTTTCAACGAGTCTCGCCAATCAGAAATTTGTTTTTGCTATTCTCGATGAAGTGGATAAAGCCAATCCCCAAACAATTACAGCTTTGCTTTCCATTCTCAACGAGCGCGAAGTTTTTGCGGGGAACCAAGTCATAAAAACAGCCCTCAGGACAGCGATCCTGACATCGAATAAAATGCCCAGCGAATTCTTGGACTCTTATCACGAAGACAGATCCACCGGGGACGCCGTTATGGACCGGGCTGTGAACAAAGTCTATGTTTCCAATAAAATCTCCTCGGAAGAGGCTCTCACACAGTTTTTAATTAACCTCGAAAACGGCATTAGCCCCAACTGGAAAGGGCTTTTGGCAGTGGGTGAATTAAAGCCTCTGGTGAACCAAGTGAAGTTTGAAAACCCCGCGATTAAGGAAATGCTGGCCAAAGTCCATGAGAAGTTTTTGTCTTTAAGAATTAAAAAAGAAGAAGACACCCGCAAGGCACACCAAATGGATCCTCGGGAGTTTCCGGACTACTACGTCTCTGCCGCAGGAAGTGCCTCAGACCGAACGGTGATTAAGCTTTTTGACCAGTTTAAAGCGCGCTTTATCGTGCATCAACTGATGCAGGGAGTGGCCTATAAAGATCTTCGCACCACGATTGAGTTAAAAGACTTAGGTCTTTTCTTTGAGGGCTTAGGCTACTGGGCCCCGCAAAGGATCGAAGTCTCTTCAAGCCCTGAGGGCGTCTTGACCTTCAAAAACGACTCTCAAGTCATTGAGAGGCTGATCAGCTCAGGCGTTGTGGACTCGAGAGTGAAGTTTCACCTGGAAATGATGCTCGATGAGGCCCGAGATTATGTTCAGGTCTTGAACTCCTCCATAGGGGAATTCATGCAGGAGTACAAAAAAGAGATCACCAAATACCCGGATCTTTTCCCAGGCTCCTTTAGCTCTGGAAATCTCACCCCTGAGTTGCAAAGTTCAATCACGAAAGCGGTGCAGGATCTCTCGGCTTTAAGACTCAATCTGGATCTTGCCAAATCCAAAGGCATAAGCTCCATTGAACTCACAGCGCTGAACTCGGATTACCGCAAAAAAGAACAGGCCCTCACCGAGTACCTGGAAAAGCACAAGATCATGACGCGTGAGCAGCTCATTGAAAAAATGAAGCAGGAGATCGCAAGACTTCAGGAGCAAAGACGAGCTGAAGGAAAACAAGATGAGAAGGCCAAGGACGAAGAAGCTCGTCGCCGCAAAGAGCAGGAACAGAGGCTTAAAGAATCGATCATTGATGGAACCCGGGCAATATTCCACAGAATTGAGCCTGGATCTTTCAAAATGGGCGAAGTGGGGCACCAGCTTGATGTGACCCTTACAAAGCCTTTTGAAATGCTGGCCACACCCACCACGCAAATTATCTGGAAAAAGGTGGCCAGCCTTGCAAACCAAAAGCGGGCCGGGAGATACCAAATCAAGGAGGACCCATCGAGTTTTAAAGGTGAAACTCGTCCTGTTGAAACTGTGAATTACAACGACATTCAAAAGTGGATTAAGGCGTTGAATGAATTGTCAGCAGCAGGTGAACCAGTCCTTGTAGACTTGATCCCAGGCCATAAAAAGGGCGATGTTTATCGGCTGCCGACGGAGGCTGAGTGGGAATTCGTCGTGCGAGGTCGTGGTCAATACAATGACGCTTACCATTTCGGGAACAAGGAGTCTGAACTCGGCGACTATGCATGGTCTAGTAATAACTCAGGTGATGCGACTCATCCCTGTGAGACTCATCCCGTGGCAGAAAAAAAGCCGCTGGTGATCGGCGGTAATAAATTTTATGACATGCATGGAAACGTCTGGGAATGGGTTCAAGATTGGTATCAATCGAATCTCCCTGGCGGGATAGATCCACAAGGCCCAAACACGGGTTCCAACCGCGTTCTTCGCGGCGGTAGCGTGATTCACGGTCCCTTGCGCTCGGCGTTTCGCTTCGACCGCACTCCCGATACCCGCAGCTACGATATCGGTTTCCGCCTAGTGAGAACTGTCAAGTAGAGGTATACCACTTAATTTGTACAGCCTTTCTAAAGATGTATTTGCAAGCCTTCCGTGGAATATTTTTAAAATAGAAAAAGGCGCCAACGTTCAACTTTTGTAAAGGGGAAAATCATGTCCAATAAGGAGACCGCGATCAAATTCATCCAAACCTGCGCGCTCAAAAGTCCCAAGGAGGCTTTTGCGGAGTTTGTTAATCCCAATTTCGTTCATCACAATCAATATTTTCCAGGGGACCGAACGTCCTTGATGATGGCGATGATGGAAGCGGATCAACAACAACCCAACAAAGAGTTCATCATCAAGCAAGTCTTTGAAACAGAGGATCGGGTGGCCCTGTTCTCACGTGTCATCAAAGAATCCATCGAGATCGCGGTGGTCCATATTTTGAGATTTGAAAACGGTAAAATTTCAGAGATGTGGGATGTGGGCCAGAAAATTGAAAAGGCCTCGCCGAACAAGAACGGAGTATTTTAGAGAACGCGCCGGCACCACGCCACCACGTCCAGACTGGAGTGCTGGTGCTGGGTCAACTCCTGGCGTAAGGCCGCGGAAAATTCTTCCGCAGGCTTCTCCAGCAGATCTGACACTTGGACCCTCCCGGAGGACTTGGCACGAAACACTCCCTCCTAACGTCTGACGCAAAGCTCCCCGACCCTTGGCTCGGGGAGCTTCATTAAACGGAGAGGCGGGAATGAAAGACATTTTTTAGTGGTCCCTGTCTAATCTTTAGCCACTGCTAAGGGTACCGGGAGAGATCGGATCGTTTATAGGGGGCCAGGCTCACGGTCGTCATCAGAGTTCTTTAGAAGGAGAAACGGACCTAAGGGTTTATTTAAGCGAAGGAATGATTATAGGATCTTTGGGGCCGCTCTGGCATGTCTCTTGAAGATATTGCAGGGATTCAGAATCTCTTTAGTCAAAGGACGGCTTATGAAGTACGGGCGATACTCTTCAATGAATAGATTTGGCATAACAACTTTGCTGATTTCAAATCTATTCCATATAGAGGTCGCCTTGGCCGAAGGCCCCCAGTGTTCCAACATGTTTCTTCCTGCGGGCGCCTCTGGGTTGGCGGCCACGGTGGTATCTCGCACGACGCCTCAGGCTTGGAATGAGTCTGCCACTGCTTTAAAGCAGATTAACGAGGCCGTCTATGGCCGAAGCCAAGTCATTGAGGCTCTGACCACAGCCATTTTAGCTAAAGAGTTTGTGTGGATTAACGGGGAGCCCGGAGGTGCTAAGACATACTTATCGCGCCTGATGTTTCAAAGTGTTCTTAACTCCCTTCCTGAAAAAGATAAAAAGATCTTTGTTTTGCAATTTCATAAGCTCATTTCCGAGGGGAAGATCTCGGGCTTTCAAAAGTTCTCTTCCATGATGAAAAGCGGAAAGTATGAGATTGAAACGGAATCGTCCCTGGTGGGAGATAAGTTTTTATTTTTGATTGCGGACGAGGCCGAAAAATCGAATCCGGCCGTGCTCAATGCCCTTCTCTCCGTTTTGAATGAAAGAAAAGCCTTTTTGGGTGCCAAAGTCGTCAATGCCATTTTGTCCAGTGGGGTGTTTACTTCCAATAAAACGACCGGGGAGTTTATCCAAGGATTCCTCAATGACCGTCCGTCAGGTGAAGCCCTCCTCGATCGCATGGCGATTAAAATTCATATTCCAAACCAGCAAATGGGGCCCAAAGAGACCGTGGCCATGTATGATCTGGTCAAAAACCCGAATAAACTTAAAATCACTCTTCCATTACGAGATTTGGAATCTTTGGTTACTAAGGTGAAAATTCCCGATGAGATGATGGCCGAGATCGTCTCTATTGCCCGGGAGTTTGACCGTTATGTCACCCATAAAGCAGACCAATCCCGAGCGGCTGTCAGATACGGGGAATCGGAGAGTGAGTACTTTCCCGCCAATCAATTTTCAAACCGCTCGGTCCGTCGTCTTGTGCAGATCTTTAAAGCGGCCTTTATCGCCAAGCAACTCACTGACGGAGTGCCTTTTGAGCAAATGCGGCTTCAACCAGGGCGCCAGGATTTAAGCCTTCTCTCGAGAAGCGCTCTTTATACGGGCCCTGCAGGACTGAAACTTAAAACCTTTGATTTGGCAGAAGTTGAAAATGGCATTCAAGTGACTTCTCCTTTTGGGTCTGAATCGAGAATGAAAGCGACTTATAGTCCCTATACGGGAGAGCTTTTCCTGCAAGACGGGGCAGGGAGCACCCAGTTTACTTTTGTGCAAAAGAACAATGCCTGGGAGTTAAAGTCCAAGTCCGCGGATTTCTCTGATTGGTCGGTAGACACTCACGGACTTGCAGCTCTGGCGCCTAAGATAACATCCCTTATCAGTGCCAATAATATTAATCTCACAAAGCCCCAGTTTGATGTAGATCGGGGCATAGACCAGCTCTTGGTCAAGGGCACGCTTAAAGGCCGCACCAGACTTGAACTTGAAAGCATCAAGAAGGATTTGGAACAATTTGCCACGGTGTTAAATCAGCATTTTGATCGGGATCAAAAGCCCCTCGCTCCGTCAGTACAAAAGTTCTTGCCAGCCCGAAGCGAAAAAGAAAAGCGACAATTCCGCCGGGAAATGCTCGCGGCTCCCGTAGAACAGCGCGTGTCTCGTTACTACGATTGGATGGGCTACGAAGTTCGTGCTTTGAAACAACGCTTTGTGGAACTTGAGCACTCCATCGAAGCTCATTTAACGGGCATTCTCTCGGACAATCACTTGTATGTTTTTGGCCCTCCGGGTGGGGCGAAGACCGCCTTAGCGGAAGTGATCCTGAAGGCAGAGCTCAAAAAACTCAACAGTGATCAGGTGGATCAGTTTGTTCAAACAACGCTGAAGAAAGTTGGACAAGACCAAAAGTTTTTACGCGTGGTTTTGCGTCGTCTTCGCGCAGAGAAACCTCAAGTCTTTGATCGATTCCTTTTGCAATTCCACAAGCTTTTGCCGGAAGGGGTGCTCGTAGGTTTCCCTAAAATAGAAAAGCAACTCAATGAGGGTAAAGAAGAAATCGAAGTTTCAACGAGCCTTGCCAATCAGAAGTTTGTTTTTGCGATTTTAGATGAAGTGGATAAAGCCAACCCACAAACGATTACGGCCCTTTTATCCATCCTCAACGAGCGGGAAGTCTTTGCGGGGAACCAGGTCATAAAGACAGCTCTCAGAAGTGCAATTTTAACTTCCAATAAAATGCCCAGTGAATTCCTGGATTCTTACCACGAGGATCGATCCACTGGCGACGCCGTGATGGATCGGGCGATAAACAAGGTCTATGTTTCAAATAAAATCTCCTCGGAAGAGGCATTAACCCAATTTTTAATTAACCTTGAAAAAGGCATTAGCCCCAACTGGAAAGGGCTTTTGGCCGTTGGTGAGTTAAAGCCGCTTGTGGATCAAGTGAAGTTTGAAAATCCAGCTCTAAAAGAAATGCTCGCCAAAGTTCACGAGAAGTTTTTGGCTCTAAGAATCAAAAAAGAAGAAGAAACCCGCAAGGCTCATCAGATGGATCCTCGGGAGTTCCCCGATTACTACGTCTCAGCCGCAGGGAGCGCCTCGGACCGTACCGTGATTAAGCTTTTTGACCAGTTCAAAGCCCGCTTTATTGTGCATCAGCTGATGCAGGGAGTGGCTTTTAAAGACATAAGAACTACAATTGAGCTGAAAGACCTAGGTCTTTTCTTTGAAGGCTTAGGCTACTGGGCCCCTCAAAAGATCGAGGCCTCTACAAGCCCCGAGGGCGTCTTGACCTTTAAAAACGACTCTCAAGTCATCGAGCGGCTCATTAGCTCTGGCGTAGTTGATTCCCGAGTGAAGTTCCACCTAGAGATGATGCTGGACGAAGCCAAGGATTATGTGCAAGTGCTGAACTCTTCCGTAGGGGAATTCATACAGCAGTACAAAAAAGAGATTACCAAGTACCCGGAATTATTCCCGGGCTCCTTTGGCTCAGGAACTCTCACGCCGGAATTACAAAACTCAATCACGAAAGCGGTACAGGATCTCTCAGCCCTCAGACTCAATCTGGACCTTGCCAAATCAAAAGGCGCAAACTCCATTGAACTCACAGCACTAAGCTCGGATTACCGCAAAAAAGAGCAGGCCCTCACCGAGTATCTCGAAAAGCACAAGATCATGACGCGCGAGCAGCTCATTGAAAAAATGAAGCAAGAAATTGCAAGACTCCAAGGCCAAAAACAAACCGAACGAAAACAAGACGAGAAGAGCAAGGACGAAGAAAACCGTCGCCGCAAAGAGCAGGAACAGCGACTTAAAGAAACGATCATTGATGGAACCCGGGCGATATTCCACAGAATTGAGCCCGGCAAATTTAAAATGGGCGAAGTCGGGCTCCAGGTGGATGTAACCCTTACTAAGCCTTTTGAACTGCTGGCCACACCCACCACACAAATCATCTGGAGAAGGGTTGCAGATTTAGCGGCCCAAAAGCTTGCGGGCAAATACCAGATCAATGCTGATCCTTCGGAGTATAAGGGCGATACTCGCCCAGTTGAACAAGTTTCTTATGATGATATTCAGACATGGATTAAAGCTCTTAACGAATTATCAGCCGCAGGCGAGCCAACTTTGGTGGATGTGATCCCAAGCCATCAAAAAGGCGATGTTTATCGCTTGCCGACCGAAGCGGAGTGGGAATTTGTTGTGCGGGGTCGAGGCAAGTACAACGACACTTATCACTTCGGGAACCAAGAATCTCAACTCGGTGACTATGGTTGGTATAGGGAGAATTCAGGTGGCGAAACTCATCCTGTGGCAGTGAAAAAGCCGCTTGTGATTGGCGGGAAGGAGTTCTACGACATGCACGGAAACGTCTGGGAATTGGTGCAAGACCGATTTCAATGGAATCTCCCTGGCGGGACAGATCCACAAGGCCCAATTCAAGGTTCCCGCCGCGTTTATCGCGGCGGTGGCGCGTTCTCCACAGCGCAGGATTTGCAATCGGCGGAACGCGGCTTAGGAAATCCCGATTGGCGGCACCCCTTTTTCGGCTTCCGCCTAGCGAGGACGGTCAAGTAGAAGTGAATTTATCTTGTAGGCTTTCTAAAAATGTATTTGCAAGACTTCGGTGGAGTGTTTTTAAAATAAAAAAAGGCGCCATCGTTCAACTTTTGTAAAGGGGGAAATCATGTCCAACAAAGAGACCGCGATCCAATTCATCCAAACCTGCGCACTCAAAAGTCCCAAGGACGCGTTTGCAGAATATGTTAATCCCAATTTCATTCATCACAATCAATATTTTCCCGGAGACCGAACCTCCTTGATGACGGCGATGATAGAAGCGGATCAACAACACCCCAACAAAGATTTTATCATCAAGCAAGTCTTTGAAACAGAGGATCGGGTGGCCCTGTTTTCCCATGTCATCAAAGAATCCATCGAGATCGCGGTGGTCCATATTTTGAGATTTGAAAACGGTAAAATTTCAGAGATGTGGGATGTGGGCCAGAAAATTGAAAAGGCCTCGCCGAACAAGAACGGAGTTTTTTAGAGAACGCGCCGGCACCACGCCACCACATCCAGACTGGAGTGCTGGTGCTGGGCCAACTCCCGGTGTAAGGCCGCGGAAAATTCTGCCGCGGGTTTCTCCAATAAACCCGGCAAGGCGGCGGTCATCTCCTCCGTGCTCTGCACCACCGTCACCACCCTTCGCTCAGCGAGGGTCTTTTCCTTAAACACGAGGGCCTCGCGGTTGTTCTGGTGGCAGGGGCCCACCACCACCGGAAGGCCCGCCGCGAGAGGCTCCATCACGCTATGAACCTGCTTGCGGAAAGAGCCTCCGACAAAAGCAAGGGTCCCCCACAGGTAAAGCTCCGCGAGAATCCCCACCTGGTCAATCAGTAGCACGTCCTCTTCCCCCCACACCTTTGCTGTGGAATAGCGGCAGTAACGAAGTCCGGCGTTGTCTAATTCCGCACAAAGAGAATTCAAATGGGAGGCGTGAACCTCATGGGGCGCGAGAATCCATTTGCAGCGCCCCTGAAGGGCTTTAAAGGCCGGGAGCAGAATTCTTTCGTCCTCCTCCCAGGTCGATCCCGCCACCAAGACAGGGAGCGCCCCAGAGGGCTTCAGCTCCGTCTTCACGGCTTTGGGATGTTCAAGGCGGTGAAAGACCTGGTCAAAGCGGGTGTCTCCATGGATCTGAACCGGGACCCGCAGAGACAGGCTTTGCAGCTCCTTGACGTCCTCCGCGGACACACAGTGAATTTCTGAGAGTTGGTTGAGGGCCCAGGCCGTCACGCGGGCAGAGAGCCCCCGCAAGCGCGAACTGTTGCTGGCGAAGGTGGCAGAAAAAAGCAGACTGGGAATCGCCTTTTCACGGCACATCTCGGCCATCACCGGCCACACATCCGTGCGGGCGATCAGGCAACAGCGCGGCTGCCATCTGTCTAAGAACTTCCGGCAGGACTTTTTTTGGTCCCAGGGCAAAGGGCCCCAGGCGTCCACTTCGGAAAGGCCCGAGAGGATTTTTTTGGCCGACGGCGAGGAAAAAGTCACCAGCAGGGGCACTTCCGGAAAGTTCTTTTTGAGTTCCCGGATGACGGGACGGGCATATTCAATCTCCCCGCTGGCGGCATGGATCCAAAAGGGTCTTGCGGAAGCAAGCGCTGCGGCACCCGCATTGTTTTTAAGAACAAAAACACCCTGGTTCTTATCTTCAATCATCTCCCGCGCTTTGCCATTTAAAAAAGGCCGCAGAAGCTGCAACAGCGTCAAGGCCAAGGGATAAAGGACGTAAATATAAAACCCCCGGATCACGGCAAGGCCCCGAGTTTGGTACGCACTTCCGCTGCCACCTGGGCGGGGGTGATCTCCACCAGGCATTGGTGATAGACCTTATTCACGCAAGGGCCCTGTCCGTGTTTGCTGCACGGACGGCAGGGCAGGTCCAATTGCAGGATTTTGGTGCTGGGGCGGGAAGGAAAACCAAAGGGAGCCGGTCCCATCAGGGCCACGGTGGGTTTCCCGAGTTGCTCCCCCACATGCAAAAGGCCGGTGTCGTTGCTCACCAGCACCCGGGCTTTTTGCACCAGGGCCGCGCTCACCGTGAGCGAGGCCTTGCCCGCTAGATTCAGCGTGCGCGAGGGGGCCACCTTTTCAATCTCTTCGATAAAACGGTCCTCCGGTCCCCCCAAGAGAACAAAAGAGACCTCCGGCATTTTTTCAATGAGTTGCTTAAAGTGCGGCACCGGCCAGCGTTTCAGGAAGTAAGCTGCCGAGGGTGCTAAAGCAACATAAGGACGCTCCCGCCAGTCCCCCAAAAGCGCCTGGGCTTTTTCCTCATCATTGGGATCGAGAAAAATCTGCGGCGGCGGCGGAAGGGATTTTGAAATGCCCCAAGGGGTCAGAGGCTCCAGCAAGTCCCGCTGTCCAGAGAAAGGCCTCTCATAGGTGTTCTTGTGAAGTTTAAAAAGCAAAAACCGCTTCCAACGCTTTTGTGAGCGGCGGATAAAGCGCGTGGACCTGAAGAGCCCCAGGCGCCAATACACGAGGCGGGAGCGCAGGTTGTTGTGGGCATCGTAAATATGGGTGTAGCGCCGGGCACTCATGGTTTTAAGCAGGGCCCATAAGCCGGAAAGCCCGGTTTTGCGGTCGTATTCCCAAACCCGGTGAAGGGCCGGATGATGGCGCAATAGGGGTGCCATGTCCTTGCGGGTGATCCACTCGATCTCGGCCTCAGGATAAGCCTGGCGGATCGCTGAGGGAATGCTGAGACTTTGAGTCACATCCCCAAAACTGGAGAAGCGGATGATTAAAAAACGTGCTTTTTCTGCCATGGAGCGACTCTAGCAAAGAACCCCGGAACAGGCAAAGTGAAGTGCCAAAAAAGGGCCCCTGTCAAAATTTTAACAGCCCCGGGCAAAGCCCGGTGTTTCCGGGCCCCCTTTTGCGGGGTTGGAGCGGGCACGGGATTTGATGAAGAAAGCCCCTGAGGAGATTTCTCATGCGGAGCTGGTACGTGCAAAATCTGACTTTGATCGCCCTTCTGGGGCTGGGCTTGCTTGGGGCCCCCGCCAAAGCCCAGTTGCGCTCGGATCTGCACTTGTTCTCTGATTCGTTCATCAGCCCTTCGTTTGAAGCCAATCAACGCACCAATTATCAGTTTGTCGGAATGTCACTGAAGAGCTCCCCGGGTTCGGAAGAGGCCTTCAATCTGGATCTTCGCGGCGCTGTTGCGTTTGGGGCCCCGCTTTTAAACTACCTGAATATTTCCGAAGCCTATTTCCAAACCAAACAGTCAGAAAACGAAACCTTGTATGTGGGTCGCAAACTGATGTCCTGGAATGACCTGGATGAGCGCTGGAATTTTGGGCTGTGGCAGCCCCTTTTCCAGTGGAATCCGTTAAGTTCCGAACCTCAGGGCCTGACAGGAATTTTTTGGCAGGCGGAGCGCGGAACCTACGGCATTTTGATTTTCGCCTCCCCGATGTATATCCCGAATCAGGGACCGAACTTTGAGATCGCCGATGGCTCCTTTGTGCGCGGAAACCCGTGGTTTCGCCGCCCTCCCGAGTCCGTGCGCATCTTCGAAGAGGTCACGCAAGTGGACTATAGCTTTGAACGCCCTGTCGCCAGCGAAATCGTCTTGAAAGCCAGTTATGGGGCGCGCCTGAGCTTTGGCGACCCCGACACGGTGGTGGGGCAGCTCAGTTATGTCTACAAACCCTCCAATGAACTGGCCATCGGCTATAACGGCGTTCTGGACACGCACCGTTTAAGGGGGGTGGTGGAGTTGAAGCCCCAGGTGTTCTATCACTCCCTGAGTGGTTTGGATTTGTCCCACCGGGAAGGGATGTTTCGCATGGGTGCCAGTGTCGTGTGGGACCGGCCACAAAAAGACTATGAGTTTGATGAAAAATGGACTTACCCGACCTTTGAAGATGCCGTGCTGGTGAGCCCCTTTGTGGAAATGAACCAGAAGAGCTGGGGCCTGTCCCTGCAGTCTCTCACTGTCTCCGGCGGTGGGGTCAGCGAAGTGGGAGATATGGCGAGCCCAAGCCGCGGGCCCCTCACCATGCGCTATCCCTTTCAACAGGCGCTCAAGCTGGCGTTAGACACCCGGCACACCTTGAAGGGGATCCGCCAATTGCACACCCGCAGCAGCTACACCCTGAGTGATAAAAATGATTTTGAGTATTTCCAGTGGAAGGCGGATTACCGGCTGACCTCTGTTTGGTCCTGCTTCTCCGAGTTGGAACTGGTCCGCGCCGGGGATGTCAGCGTGAAAAACCAAAACGAAATTGCCCAGTATAAGAACCTGGATCGCTTCTTGGTGGGGGCCACTTATGTATTTTAATCGAGCCTTCGGCCACAAAATGCTTTCCTGGGCACTTGCCGCGGCTTTTTTGGGGCAGGGGGCCTGCACGCGCTTTTTAAATGAAAAGCCCGCGGCCCCCCAGACCTTGGAAGTTTCCAACGCCCGTTTCACCTGCCTTCAGGAGCTGCCCTCGGAAATCCGCCTTCTTCTGGAGGGGACTCTGCCGGCCGAAGAGATCCGCAATGGGTTTAAATGCACCACGGACGCCCTGCTTTATTTCAAAAATAAAACGACGGGCACCGATCCGGAGGCTTATGCTCCGGAAGATTTAAGAAATTTCTTCGGAAAGTATTTCCTTAAAAAGAACAATGTCACAGCCGATTTCGCCCGGGAATTGTTTAAGGTGAAACGGGTTCTGGTGGGCGGATCAGAAAAAATGATGACAAAGCTTGAAATCCAGAAGCTGGTGGACTTGCTGGAGGTCATCAAGGAGCAGACCGTTTTGCTGGCACCCCACGCGGCCACCTTGTTGGGCCAGGCCCGGAACCCCACCTGGAAGGACGTCGATGAGGCCGCCGACCAGCTATCGCGCTCCCTGGGAACCATCTTGCGTGAAGTGGATTTGGTGAACTCAGGATACGGATTTCGGGATTTTAAAAACTTCATCGAGGGCCTGGGAAAGTTCATCAGCCCTTCTGAGCCTTTCTTTTTGACAGACAATCTTGACAGCAATATGGCTCTGGTGGAGGCGATAAAAAATATTTTCATCGGGCGCCACCCCCGGCTCGATAGCCTGCCGGACTGGAGCGGAGCTCTGAGTACCGGCGTCGGCCTCTATAAGGTATGGATCCGATACCACTCTTTCGTTCAAGGAAAAAATCTGGCCCGTCCCGCGCAGGTGCAGGCGCTCCTGGCCATTGCCGCGGAGGGGGTGGAGTTATTGGAGAAGAGTTTGCCCCTCCGGGATCAGGGAGGCGTGCCTTTTGAAGATCTGGATGGTTTTCTGGACGCTCTTGCGGGCCGGGGGTATCTGCCTCTGGGCCTCAGCTCGGACGCGCTTCAGGAGGCCTACAAGAAAGCCGTCTTACGCATTTTGGATCCGCAACGGCATAATGATCCGCGCGGTCTTTTTGCCCTGGAGAGAAACCATCTTCTGGCGTTAAAGCACGAGTTGCAGGTCTATCGTTTGCATCAAGCTTTCATTGATGGTTTGCCCTTGGACGCCTCCGGCCGTATCGGGTTTAAACAATTGCATAAGGCGGCCGAAAGATTTCAACCGGAAAAAGGGATCGATCCCTCGTGGAAGGTGGACAGTCTGGAAAAAGAATCTCTGGTCAATGCCTGGCGCCAGGGGCGGGACTTGTTGTTGAAAGAATTCCCCGTGTTTTACACATCCTCCGGTCAGGTGGTCTTGTCGGCCGATCCGGAAGCGCGGGAGCAGTCCTGGGACTCCTTGCTGAAATGGAATCTGATGCGGGCCCTGACCCGGCTTTTGCTCTTAGGTTACGGTGAGAAGCAGAATTTCCCCTCGGAACCCCAGGTGTTGCGGGAAGAGGGCCTGGAGCAGTGGTATGTCGACTTCCAAAAAGTGGGGCGGGAGATCAAAGCGTTTGACCCCCGCAGTCTTCACCCCGGAGCGCGCAGTTTCTTGGAAGCCAACCTTTTCACCTCTGAAGGCAACGGAGATCGTGAGATGTCCTTGCATGAGACCTTTGATTTTTTAAGTCTTTTGATCTCGGGAGGGTTGAACTCTGCCGAACGGATCCGGAAAGGGTTTATCGCGGAAAATCCCGGCTGCGTTCTGGGGGAAAAGGACGTTTTCGGATTTCCTCTTTTTACCGAGCCTTGTTTTCAGAAGAGTTTCAAAGCTCACTTTGCGTCCTTCTTTGAGAACCTTCCGGGAATGGTGGCCGAGGTGGAAACTCTTTCCCCTGCGGACTGGGAAAAATTTTATCAGAATCTCATGGATGCCGCCCGCGTGTCCCCCCGTGAGGGAGGCAAGGTGGAGACCGCGGACATTCGTACGGCGGTTATGATCCTCCATTATACCGAGAGCCTGATCAGTGTTTATGACCGTGACCACAACGGGAGATTGAACAATGATGAGATCCGCGCGGCGGCCCCGCGGTTTTACGAATTGATGAAGAGCCAGGCCCCCGGCGGCTCCTCTTGGCTAGTGACAGATTTCTTTTTATTTCTGGTTCATAAAGGGCAGAAGCCCACGGCGGCGAGCTACGCATATTTCCAAACCCAAAAGGCTTTTGGTAGTCTTGACGAAGTGGGGCGTGCTAAGATCTTGCGGGTTTTCAAAGTTCTTAAAGATGAGGCGGCCAAAAAGTGATATGGGGTTACATTGTTCTCGCTTATTTGAGTCTCTTTGCTTTGGGAATTAGTGATAATAGCCGGGGCCCTTTATTCCCGGAAATTTTAAAAACCTTTGCCGTCTCGGACTCTCAGGGCGCCTTGTTTTTTGCCCTGAGTTCCTTTTGCGGCTTTTTAGCCAGTTATCTTGTGCGCTTTCTCTTATGCCGGTGGTCCCGGACCCGTATCATGCAGGGGTCTTTAATACTGATGGGTCTCAGCCTGCTGGGGATGGGTTTTGCAAAGTCATTTTTCGCCCTTGTGCTTTCATCGAGTTTCTTCGGCGCCAGCTTGGGGCTTATTGGCGTGGTCCAAAATATTCTTGTCAGTATCGGTTCCGTCCCCCAACGGCGACAACAGATGCTCTCGGGGCTTCACGCCACGTATGGGATTGCCTCTTTTTTGGCGCCTCTCTTGGTGGCGGGAGTGAGTCTTTGGGGAGGGACTTGGCGGGTGGTGTTTTTCATCGTCGCGGCGGTGCCCCTGGTGATTTTTTTGGGATTTTTGGGCTGGCGGGAGAAGAAAACCTTGTCCTCAACGGACTTGCGAAGACAATTGACCCCTCCTCTTCCTCAGTCCCGCAAAGAGCACATCGGACAGATTTTCCTGGCTTTGTCTCTTGGTTTTTACGTCCTGGTGGAGGCCATGGTGGCCACGCGCCTGCCCCTTTTAATGCGGCGGCAGAAGGGGATGGGCCTTGAGGAATCGAGTTATTACTTAACGGCTTTTTTTCTTTGCATGTTGGTGGGGCGCCTTCTTTTTACTGTCTTTCGTTTCAAATGGCCTCTGCGCCACATGTTGTCCTGCTTTTTATTATTGTCCGCGCTGAGCATGGGGATTGGTCTGACCGGGGTTCCCGCCTTTTTGTCCCTCTCAGGGCTGTTTATGGCGCCCTTTTACCCCCTGGCGATTGTTTATGTTTCCAGCCACTATGAAAAGACCATGGACTCCGCCATCTCTTATTGCATCGCTCTTCAGTCCATCTTTACCGTGGCCATGCACGGCTTGGTGGGGTATCTGACGGAAGTTTATGGAATCTCCCTGGCGCTTTGGACCGGCCCCTTTGGGCTGGTGGTGTCCTTTTTATTGTTGAATAGTTTTGAAAGACTTTTTAAAAAGGCCTCATGAAGCACCTTATTTTTATCTTTCTTGTGCTGTTTATAGGTCCGCGGCTTTACGCCGAAGACGGAGGGGGCTTTGCCAACGACTGGGCTCACGGTTACATCCAATCCATCGATAACTCCACCGAGTTGACGGTTCTGTCCGCCTACTCGGAGTTTCACGTCGGGGAGATGCTGATTGTGCAAAGCCGCGATTCAGGACAAAAGCTCATCGGCTTTATCAAAATCGAGTCCATCACCTCCACCGGGGATGGCCAGTTCATTTTGAAAGCGCGGCTGGTGAGGCATTCCAAGTTTTCTATGATTCAGGTGGGGGATACCGCCTACCGCATGGATGTCAGCACCTTTCACCGGGAGTACCGCGGCACGACGGAGCTCATTATGGGGAATGAAGATCCTCAGTCCTCGGCCAGTTACAAATCCCTGGTTTTTATGGGGCTGAGTTCGGGCGAGACCGCGCAGACTCTGCGTAAGAATGAAGTGTTGGTCAATATTCTCGGCTATCTGGATTTCGGTTTTACCTCCCGCTTTACGATCGGCTCGCTTTTACCCGCCGACATCTTGTCCACGCCGAATCTGCACGGAAAGTACAAGGTCTACGAATCCGACTCCAACATCTTTTCTTTTGGGATGAACTTCTTCCAGTCCCCCGAAGGGTCCCAGGGCGTGATCAACGCCAGTCTTTATTGGGATTCCATTTCCTCAGAAAGCGTGATTACGCACTCGAATCTGTCCTTGGCTCTGGCCACCTTTGATAAAGCCAAAAATCTGACGGCGTTGAAAGGGGCGGGAACCAGCTCCTTGCAGACGGGTTATGAGTTTGTGATGGACGATTGGAACCGGGTCCTCGTGGGTCCTAGTTTCAACTTCGAAAGCAAATCCGTCGGGGGCTATGTGTCTTATGTCTGGATTTGGGATCATTTTCACGTTCTGGCGGGTTTGAGCACCACCGACATTTCAAAGCTCGTCTACAATGTCCGCGACGGGTATTATTTCAACGCCGACATGTATTGGAGATTTTAATGCAGAGTTTTTACCTATCCTGCAATCCGGGTTTTGAGGAAGGCCTGGCCCAAGAAATCCGTGAATGCTGGCCCTGGCTTATTGAAATCAACGGGCAGCCCCAGCAAAATCCTCTGCCGGAGATGTTCCTGGATAAAGGGGGTGTTCTGATCCAGACTCCTTTTGCGGTGGGCGTGCAGTTGAATTTCTTTGTGAAAACCGCCCACCGGGTCTTGTGGCGCTTGGCGGAATTCAAAGTACGGGACTTTCCCAAACTCTATGAAAGAATCCAGAAAATTCCCTGGGCCCAGATTCTGACCAGCGACACGGTGGAGTGGAAGGTCGCCGCCAGTAAGTCGCGGTTGAATCACGAAAAGCGCATTGAAGAAACCTGCCAAGAAGCTTTTGCCAAGGTGGCCGGCCGTCTCCAGGGCGGTGTCCAAGCTTCCCAGACCGTTTACGTGCGCCTCCATGGGGACCTTTGTTCCATCAGTCTTGATACCAGTGGGGAAAACTTGCACAAGCGGGGGTGGGGAGTCATGAAGGGCGAGGCTCCCTTGCGCGAGACTTTGGCTGCGTACATGGTGCGGGAGTTGATCGGGGAGGCGAGCCCGGGGAAGTTGCGCGAGGTCACCCTGGTGGATCCCATGTGCGGCTCCGGCACCTTGCTTTTAGAGGCGGCCAGTTTGTGGCAGCCGGTCTTTTCCCGCGAGTTCCCGTTTTTAACCTGGAAGACCACGCCAAAAATATTTAAGAGCCCTTTGTTTGCCAAAAACTACAAGCTCTTATCGGCGGCCACTCCCTTTCACTCCTACCGCGGCTATGATGTGAATGACAAAGTGTTGGCCGCCGCCCGGGAAAATCAGACTCTTTTGCAGGAGAGAACCCAGCTCAAAGAGATCGATCTGGAGTTTGCGAAGGAAGATCTTTTTAAAGGTCCCCGAAAAAACCCCGAGAGGCCTGTGTGGTGCCTTTCCAATCCGCCCTATGGTGAGCGTTTGTACGTGCAGGGGGCGGAGGTGTTTTCCTATCAGGATCTTCTCAACCGCATGATCGAAAAATTCCAGGCCGAGAAGGTGGCCCTTCTTTTGCCGCACAAATCTTTGGTAAAAAACCTCAAACCCGCTCCCGGTTATCGGAAACTCAAGGAGATTCCCTTTACCAATGGGGGGCTTGAGGTTCTCTTTCTGATCTACGCGCAGGAGCTCTCTTAAGGAGAGCGTCTCTTTGCGTCCACGGCCTTCCAGGCCGGACGGGATTTGATTTCCTGAAACCAGGTTCTGATGTGAGGAAAGGGGGATAAGTCCAACTGCAGGCCTGCGGCAATATTCACCGCCGAGGCCGCCATCAAATCGGCCACGCTGTAGCGGTCTTTGACCAGATATTTTTTATTTGCAAGAGTGTTGTCCAACACACTCAGAAGGCCCGGGACTTGTTTTTCGCGACGGGCGATCAGATCCAGATTCCGCTTTTCTTCGGGGACGAACATTTTTTGAATCAGAAGGTCCACCAAGGGCGGTTGCGCTTCCGTCATGGTCCAGAAAGCCCACTGTTGCACCAGGGCCCGGTCTTCCAGGGTCGAGCCCATCATTTCCGGTTTGTATTTTTCCGCCACATACTGAACGATGGCTGCGGACTCCCAGAGGACAAAATCCCCGTCCACCAGGCAGGGCACCTTTCCATTGGGGTTGAGTTTCATATACTCAGGGGCTTTATGCTCATGGCGTTCAGAGAGGTCCAAAGAGACGCCCTCATAGGCCAGCCCGGCCTCTTCCAGCATGACGTAGCAGCGCCCGGCACTGCTACGTGGAGAACCATAAATTTTGATCATTTTTTTTCCTCGCGCGACTAGGTCACTGCCGTTTTATTGGGGAGCTCCACCGTCTACCCAAGCATTGACCTTAGCGCGGTCCGCCTGCGGCAACAAGCCGCTGGTTGGCATTGGATTGCTGGCACTATTGACGCGGGTTTTGATTTTCTGGGCCGCATTCTTGGCCTGGGTGTAATTGGCCAAGTTCAAGCCCCCGAGGGCCAGGCTGTTTCCATGACAGCTGACGCAACTGCTGGCGAAAACCCCGCCACTGGCCATCAACGAAGTGTAAGTCACCACGTTTTGATTCGGTGTCGGCGTCGGTGTGGGCGTCGTCATCGGCGGTGTGGGAGTGGGTGTCGGTGTCGGAGGTTTTGGTGTCGGCGTGGGCGTCGGCGTCGGAGACGGCTTCGTCAGGCAACTGGCGTAAGCAGTCTGTGCCCGAGCCCAGTAGCCACTGATCTCGTCAATCCGGGCTTGGTTTTGCGGTCCGGTGTAAGGGGGCTGGTGGTTGGTCACGGACCTGGTGTTGATCAGGTTGGCCCCTTTGGTGACAAAGGAGGCATAAGACGTGGTGGCATTGCTCTCGGCAAAGTTCCCGTTGCCGCTGCCACCGGTGATGTGGCAGGTATTGCACGTCTGCACTAAAAAGGGATGGTAGGTGTTTTTATAAACTTTTAAAAGGGCGTCTTCGCAAGTTTCACCGGGCCCCTGGGAAAAAATGGCGCTCCCACCGACGGATTCCTCGTTAAGCCCTTTCAGGACAAAGCCCTCGCCACAGTTATTGTAAGCAAGGACGGTGACGACCGCTCCGATAAACCCCCATAGTTTTTTTAACAGGCTGTGTTTTTTCAAAGCTCTCTCCCTTTTTTAATAAACGTCCCAAGAATTCACTTTAAAAAATGTTGGCGAATAATATGTTTTTTGAAAGGGGAGGGCCGAGACAAGACGTGCCTCGCCGTGACTGACGGAAAAAATCCTTCTCTCGGATTTCATGCGACTTCCCCCAACTAACAGAATCTTTCCATATTGTGACATTGCCGTGAAATATTGAGAACAAAAACGAAAAGTCTTCTCATTTTGGGATCTTGTGGGTGCAGGGGGTTGAAGCTGGACATTCCCGCGATTCCCCAGTAACTGACGCCGTTTGAGACAATGGCAAAATTGAAGGAGACATCATGAAACATTATTTGTTATTTGCGGTCCTTGCTTTTACTTTAGCGGCCTGTTCGCCGACTTCGTTCCAAAATGAGATGAAAGACTCCGTCTTCTCCTCTCAGGCCGGGATCTTTGGGGGGGATGAGGTGGCCGCCTCAGACATCATCGCGCGCACCACGGTGGGCATTTACAACCCGACAGAAAAATATCTCTGCACCGGATCCCTTTATGGCCGCAACTTTGTCATTACCGCCGCCCACTGTTTGGTGGGAGACCCGCGCAATCTGGAAGTGCGCTTCGGAGTGGACATACGAGCCCCCCTTTTCATACGCGCCGTCCTGGCCGGGAAGAGCCGGGTTCGTTCTGTTGAAAAGATATATCAAAATCTCGGGGACATCGCGGTCTTAAAGTACGAAGGCGGGATTCCCTCGGACTACGGTTTCCGCTCTGTGAATTTTCTGAGTGACTACAAAGCCCTGGGACGGGGCACGCGGGTGATTGCCGCGGGATATGGGATTAAAGGCCCCACCCTGGGCAATGGCTCAGGAGTTTTACGGAAAGTCACCTTGGAAGTAAAAGACCCCCGTTATTCCCGTACGGAAATATCTCTGAAGCAAGGCTTGTTCAAAGGGGTTTGCAACGGGGACTCCGGAGGTCCTTCCTTTGTGAAAGGCTCTGACGGCAACCTGTATTTATGGGGAGTCACCAGCAGTGGGGCGGGGATTCCAAAGGTCCGGGCTTGTCTTTTCCGCTCGATTTTCACGCGCGTAGACTCCTACGCCCCTTGGATTAAAGAAACCGTCCGCAGCCTCTAGAGATCCCTCGCAGCGCAGAAATCGAGACGTCAAGAAGGCGTTGTATTGCGGCTTTTTTTGTGCCATAAGGGCTGGGATTTTTGCCATGGGGGGGATATGGTTCAAAAACTTTGCGGGATCCTTTTTGCAACGCTTGTTTTCACCCTTGCCGTCACCACGACGGCCTGGGCGCAAGAGACCACACTCAAGGCGGGGTTGCCTCGCGCCGGGGAGACCCCGGTTTCAACATCGGCTCCTTCTTCCATGGGGCAGGGGGTTTCCAGATGGGGAGCCTCCTTTTTCAGTATTGGCTCTCTTTCTCAAGGGCAAATTGAAACCGGCGGCGCCTCTTACAGTGCCTATTCCTATCTGGGCTTAAATTATAAGCTCAATGAAACCCGAAGCTGGTCCCTCCGCCCGGTTTTTAACGCCAATTCCGAGGGGCTTGATAAATCAGGAAAAAAGATCAGCGCCGATTTCAGTTGGGGGGACGCGCATCTCGTTTACTCTGACAAAGAGATTGCCACCCTGGGCCCGGTAGGGGTGTCCACAAATTTTAAGCTCTATCTCCCGACAAGTGAATTTTCCCGACAGGTTCATACCGTGGCGATCTTTCGTCCGGAAACCTTTGTGGCTTATGACCTGGGCGGGAAGATGTGGCTGACCTGGGTGATCAAACCGGACTTTTTCATCCAATCGCAAACCACTTTCGAGGATCGCTCTTCGCCGCCGGTGGAGGGCAGCTATAAGCGCAAGGCCACGTCCTTGGCGGCGTTGGACCATTATCTGGAATTTAAGCGCGAACTGAACAAGGTGTTTGCGATCAAACCCTATGTGGGTTTTAAAGAAAACTGGACCCACGCGGGTGGCAGCTCGGACCTCAAGGCGGCTCACAATACCAGTGCCAAGCTGGGGCTGGGCATCGACCTGAAACCCCTGCAGGGCGTGAGCTTCAGCCTCTTGGCGGAGAATTTGGTTCGGGTCAGCAATCGCGCCGATGCCGTAAAGTACTTCCGGTCTGAGGACAATAGCTTGATTTTGATTACGACGGCTTCTTTGTAAATTCAAATTCCAGAAATTTTAAAGACTCGGCGTCCAGGTCAATCTTCTCGCAATCATACTTTTTCGGCGCACCATACAGAGTGTCCCCGCAGATGGGGGCGCCGAGGGCGGACAACTGGGCCCGGATCTGGTGGGTGCGTCCTGTCAGAAGCTCCACGCGCACCTCCTGCTCATCGCCCTCCGGATGATCTTTGATGGCAAAAAGCCGCAGGCGGCACTCCTGCCAATGGGGATGGACCTCACTGCTCACGGTTTTTGGAGCCCGAAACGAGGGTTCCATATAATGGGTGTAGAGCCCTTCGCGAAGCTTGCGTCCGTGAACCCGTGCCCGATAAATTTTCTGCACCTGTCCCCGGGACAGGAGATGATTAAAGAGGGGAAGAAAGTCCTTGTCCTTTGCAAGGACAATCAGTCCGCTGGTGGGCACATCCAAACGGTGGGTGACAAAAATCTCCTGCTGGAGATAGTCCGAGAGATACACCTGCAAATTTTCAAGACAGTTGTCGACACCGGGATGAACGGGGAGTCCCGCGGGTTTATCCACCACCACAAAATTGCCGTCCTCGTGGAAAATCCGCTCTTTCCACTGAAAGGTATTGGCCGGAAAGCGTCTTGGTTTGGTGTGAACACGGATGTATTCCCCTTCGCTCACCTCAACCAAGCCGCGCTGGCGCCGTCCCTCGATGTAAATGCTGCCTAAATCCAGGAGCTCCATGAATCTTTCCGGCGACAAGTTGAGTTCTTGCATTAAAATTTCTTTTAATAAACCCGACTTTGGACTGAGTAAGTGTTTAACGCCATACTCAAAGCCATTATTATACTGAAAGGGAGGGGAGATCTTGTTTTGCATGAGGTTTTCTTGTGATAGCACAGCGTGACGATTATGTTCAAGTGAAGCAATCGAGGCCATAGTAGATTTTTAAGGAGCACCAGCTTTGAGTATTTTTCAAGAGCCCATATTCCAGTGGTTGTCGCAATACGCCTATCAACCAGAACTTGTGTATGTCGCCCTCGTTGCCATGATGCTGATGTCGGCCCTGGGGCTGCCTCTGCCCGAAGAGGTGACCTTGGTGAGCGTGGGCATTCTGGCTTTTATGGGGGCCAATCCCCAGCATTTTCCGCCGCCCTTTGAAGGAGCCCCGGTGGTGAATATGCACACGGCTGCGGCAGTGGCGGTGTTTGCGGTCTTTGGCAGTGATTTCTTGATTTATATGATCGGCCGGATCTGGGGCCGGAGAATTTTAAACAAACCTTTCATGAAAAAAATCATCTCCCCTGAAATGATGAACAAGGTGGAGATCTGGACGAAGAAATACGGTGCCTACGCCTGTGGTGTATTCCGTTTTACGCCAGGAGTCCGCTTCCCGGGGCATTTGGCCAGTGGAATGATGCATTTCCCGATTTGGAAGTTCATCTTGATTGACGGGATTGCTGTGCTCATCAGTGTTCCGACACAGATTTATTTACTGGCGATCTATGGCGAGCCGATCATTAAACGATTGCACCAATTCAAAATGTTTCTCTTTGGCGCGATCGGCTTGGTTCTTGTTGCCTTTATCGCAAAGAAGATCAAGAACCACTTTATAAAGGACAGCAAGGCTGTCAACGGGAATTAAGCGGCGCTATGGCCGCCAAAAAGATCCTGCTCTTCGATCTCGCAACAGATGCTCAGATTTGACGCTGGCGAGTGCGGCTTGTTTTCCAGGTCATGCCAGAAGATCTTCTCATAGCCGTATTCCAAACCGTAGAGCTCCTCACGGATTTTAAAAAGAACGCCCGCTTCCGAACCCAGCAGCCAGTCCGTTTGGACCAGATAAAGGGCTTCCTCGAGTTCCGCCTGATTGAAAGAATTTAAGAAATTCTTCGGCAGTTGTTCCACCAGCCAGTAGGCATTGTGGGTGTGTTGTTCAAAGGCTTTTTGCAGAGGGGAAACCAGAAGCTTGTCCATGCGGACATCCCCCCGCTGCTGAGCAAAGGGGTGGCTCAGGCGTTTAAAATTCAGATACAGAAGGGCGTCATGCACGACATAATCCGGTTTGGGCAGGTAATCGGAAATCGCATCCACTTTAACGGCTTCAAAGGTCGCATCCTGGGTGTGGGCATTGTGATCCAGGGCCACCAAGGCGCGCAGGTGAAACAGGCATGAGAACAGCTCCAGGAGCTTTTCCGTGAAGTCTTTGGAGAAGCTCAGGCCGAAGTTATAGATCAGGTGTTTCCCGGATTTGTTTTCAAAGTGGGAAACAGCATCAATAATGGCGATGATTTCCTTGAGATCCAGACCCCAGGGCTTTTGCGCATGAGTGATGATATCACGCAGGGAGTTTTCCAGAATCTCCGCTTCTTTCGCGTCCGCCTTCGGGGCGAATTCTTTGAGGGAGTTCACGCGGGCGGCGGTGCGCTGAAAAAGCTCAAAGTGCGGATCCAGGGCGCGCCAGGCTTCGGCGCAGAAATTGTAATTCAAACGAGGGCAAACCAAGGGGCTTTTCAGAAATTCATTTAATTTAAAGACAGACAAACCCACCAGAGCGTCCGCCATGTATTTAAACGGAGTCGTGTGAGTCCATTTATCATGGTCGGCGGGGCTTTTCCAAAATTCCAAAGCGACGGGTTTTGCAACAGGGCCATTTTCAACAATCACTTCATAACCCAATTGGATTTTGTCTTTTTTCATCTTCTCTCCGTGAAAATAAATATAAAACTATGGCCTTTGTCTTATCGGCAGCATCAAAGATTGAATGAGTCGGGAATTATGGTTATTTTCGGAACATGACCAAAAACCAGTGGATTGATGCCCATTGCCACCTGGCCGATGATCGCCTGTCCTCCCAGTTGGGGGAGGTGATGGACGAGGCCGAAAGGCTGGGGATTGTTTTTTATATGCAAGGAGGAGTCGGGCCGGAGGACTGGCAACGGCAAAGAGACTTGGCCGCCCGCTATCCCCACCGCCTGGGGCTTTGCTTTGGTCTGCATCCCTACTGGGTGGCGGCGCACGATGAAGACCTCTGTGAACTGGCCCTGGATCAGCTGGCGCCGATTCTGCCGGAAGCCTTGGGGATCGGGGAGATGGGCCTGGATTTCCGTCCCCACATCATGAAAGACTCCCGCATCCGTCAAATTGACATGTTTGAAAAGCAGTTGGAACTGGCGGAGGCCACGCAAAAGCCCATGGTCTTGCATTTGGTGCAGGCCCATGAGGACGCCCTGAAGATCATGGATATCTGGGGGTTGCCCGCCAGCAAAGGCATGGTGCACTCCTTTAACGGGAGTTGGGGCAAGGCTCAGGATTTTTTAAAAAGAGGTCTCTACCTGTCCCTCGGCGGCCCGGTGGTATGGCCTCAGAATGAAAAACTGCACCAGGTGGTGCGCTCCATGCCCTTGGAATTTTTACTTCTTGAAAGCGACTCTCCCGATCAGCCTCCCCCCCGCTTCAAACAAAGCTTGAACCATCCGGCCTCTTTGTGGGATGTTGCCGGGAAAATCGCGGAATTGCGGGAAATACCAACGACAGAGATTTTAGAAATCGCCACCGGAAACTTTAAAAGGTTGTTTCACTATGATGGAAAATAAGCAGAACTTAACGGATCTCCAAACGCCTCTTCAGCCCCCGGAAACCAAATATGTCCTCCACCGCCGCTTTGACCGCATGGGGCGCCTGGTGGGAGACGAGGGGATGGAAAAGCTTTTTCGCAGCCATGTGATGGTCATCGGGGTGGGCGGAGTGGGATCCTGGGCCGCGGAATCCCTGGCCCGCTCCGGAGTCGGGAAAATCACCCTGGTGGATTTTGATGAAGTCTGCATCACCAATGCCAACCGTCAATTGCACGCCCTTCAGGGCATGGTCGGAAAGAAAAAGGCCGAAGTCATGGGTGAGCGCCTGCGCAAAATCAACCCGCAAATGAGCGTGGAGGTGGTCCCCGCGTTCTACAATGCCGAGTCCTCGGAGATGATTCTCTCGCGCAAGGCGGATTTTATCGTGGACGCCATTGATAATTTGACCGCGAAGGCGCACTTGCTGGACACCTGCCGGCGCCAGAATTTGCAAGTCATCACCAGTGCCGGGGCGGCGGCCCGCTTGGATCCGGCACAAATCAAACGGGCGGACCTGGCGGACACCTATGGCGATCCCATGGCCCAACAACTGCGCAAAATCCTTCGCCAGAAATATGATTGGCCGGCCAAGGGCCCCTTTGGCGTGCCTTGCGTGTTTTCGGACGAGGAACCGATTCTTCCCGTGGAGCTTCATTACGACCAGGGGGAGGGCTTTAAATGTGTTTGTCCGCAAAACCAGAATAATCTCCATAGCTGTGAACACCGCAACGTGATCTGGGGGACAGCGAGTTTTGTGACGGGGGCTTTTGGTTTGCACATCGCCTCGTGGATCGTCAAAGAGGTTTTAAAAGCATGAGTCTCATTGTGTTTTTTGGTGGTGCCACCTTCGTTATTCTTCTCGGCTTCGGAGTGGTTGTTCACGGAGTCCGCCATCATCTGCAGGAAAAGAAAAAAGAAAACTCCCGGAAGTGAAATTCTTCTGTCTTTTGAAAAGGTTTTTGTTCAAAACTTAAGCTTGTCTTTAGCGCCGGATCTGATATGACTGGGGCCTTCACATACGAGGGCTAAGCTATGAATACCAATGGAGTTATCACGCAGTTCGTGGATCACCACTATCGTCACTTTAACGCCGCGGCATTAAAGGACGCAGCGATCGGATATAAAAAACACATCGCCAACAATGGCCAGATGTTGGTGACTTTGGCGGGAGCCATGTCAACAGCAGAATTGGGCCTGAGCCTGGCTGAGATGATCCGCCAAGGGAAAGTCCATGCGATCTCCTGCACCGGAGCCAATCTTGAAGAAGACGTTTTCAATCTGGTGGCTCACAACCACTATGTGCGGATTCCCAATTACCGTGATTTAACCCCCCATGATGAGCAAAAACTTCTTGAGAGACACCTCAACCGTGTCACCGACACCTGCATTCCTGAAGAAGAAGCCATCCGTCGTATTGAGAACGTCGTTCTGGAGTACTGGCAGGAGGCGGACCAAAAAGGGGAATCTTATTTTCCTCATGAATTCATGTATAAAATCTTGCTGTCCGGCAAATTGGAAAAATATTATCAAATCGATTCGAAGAATTCCTGGTTGCTGGCGGCGGCGGAAAAAAATCTTCCCATGGTGGTGCCGGGGTGGGAAGACTCCACATTGGGGAATATCTTCGCCGGTCACTGCATTAAAGGCGATATTAAAAACGTCCACACAGTTAAAGGCGGTATCCAGTACATGAAGTCCTGGGCGGAGTGGTATATGGCCACCTCTAAAAAGAATCCCGTGGGTTTCTTCCAAATTGGAGGAGGGATTGCCGGGGATTTCCCGATTTGTGTGGTGCCGATGTTGGAGCAGGATTTAGGGCATGAAGACGTTCCTTTGTGGAGTTACTTCGCCCAGATTTCTGATTCAACCACGTCCTATGGTTCTTATTCCGGAGCCATTCCCAATGAGAAGATCACTTGGGGTAAGCTGGCTCCGACCACACCCAGTTATATCGTGGAATCCGATGCGACGATCTGTGCGCCTTTGATCTTCGCTTATGTTTTAGGGTGGTAGTGATAGAGATCCCGGAGACCCCCGGGGACAGTTGAGTTTAATTAGCAAGAGTTCATTCAGGACAAGGAGGAGGCCGAATGAAAGCTCAGTTTGCTGGTATTATTCTCGCGTTGTTTTTTCTCACTTCCTCCTGCGCTCGGCAGGAGGTTTCAGATCGGGGGACCCTTCATGAATCGCAAGGGGTCCCGATTATTGGCGGTGACAAGGTTCAGGGGTTTTCAAACCCCGCTTCAAGGAGCCTTGTCTACATCGAATTTTTCAATCCCACCCAACAGACTTATTCTTTTTGCAGCGGAACCTTGATCGGGCCCCGCACGGTGCTGACGGCCGCTCACTGTTTTGATACCCACATCGTTCCCCGCACCTCCTTTAATATTGTTTTTAAAGACCGTGTGGAGCCAGGCTCCCGGGCCCGGGTGCGGTCAGGGACTGGTTTTGTCAAACATCCTCTCTACAATTCGACCCCCCGCCGTTCAAGCTCCAGGGGGGCCCGGGTTTTTGATCACGATATCGCCCTGGCCTTTTTTCTTGGGGAGGCCCCGGAAGGTGCCACCCCCGCGCCGGTGGATACGGACCTTAAGGCCAATTACGGTGGCCAGAAGGTGGAGGCCTACGGATTTGGCCGTGGGCAAGATTATTTTGCAAGTGGCCAGGAGGATAAAGAACGGGGAGGCATCGGCCTTCTGCGAAGGGGCGTGATGAAAGTGTCCGCCGATTACCAGCGTTTTTCAGACCGGTATTATACCAGCGCCTCGTCGGAGAGTTTTCTTTGCAAAGGGGATTCCGGGGGGCCCCAGTTTCATCATCAAAACGGGAAATTAAAAATTATTGGCGTGAATTCGGCGGTCTTGGGGCGAAAGCTTCCCAATGGACGGCGCAGCTGCGTGGGGATCGCGCAAGCGACGAAAGTCGCGCCCTTTTATAAATGGATTTTGCAGGAACAAAAGAAACTTTTGGATCTTCACTGAAGGAGGTCGTTAAGATGAGACACGTGATATGGGTTTTTTTGGCTCTTCTTGTGGTTTCCGTGGCCAATGCCGGGGACGGAACTTTCGGGTACGAACCTGTGATCGAAGACATGATCAAGGACTATCTGGCGAAGGTAAACAAAAACGCGCCGGACGAAGGAGCCCGGCAGTGTGAAAGGCTCTACACCCGGGCTCTTAAAAAAGGCGTCCTCGATATCCGCTATGCCTTGGGATATTTTGACGTGTCCAAGGGGGTCGACCAGATTGTGGATGGCAAGAACTACGGTCTGTCCCCCAGTCTTGATATTGAAATCTTCAAAGGTCTTCGCCGGCAGTTGAAATCCCGCTGCTGGAGCTTTAACAAGCGTCTGTGCGGGTTTGATGAGGCGGGGGACCCGGGCAATGGCAAGGCGGTCTTCACCCGGAAAATGGATCTGCATGGCCAGAAAATTCTGGTGCGCCTGACGCTCACCCAGGCCTCGGCGAGCCCCTATTTTCAAAAAAACAAAGGAGAACTCGCCTCACGCCAGGCCTTTTTGACCCGCCAATCCGAACAGAATTTCTTTGGCGGGCTCCAGACGGCGGATATTGTTTTTTATAACGGTCACTCCCGCAACGGCGGCGGGCCGGACTTTGCCCCGCCCATATTGAATTCTTCCAATAAAGTGAACTACCGCGGCTACTATCGTGTGAAACGACCGGGAATCCTTAAAACCCTCGCCGCCCTCAAAGCCACCCGCAATCCGGGGGTGATCGTGGGATTCTTCTCCTGTTTTTCCCGACTGCATTTTTATAAAACCTTTATGCAGAACAATCCGCATCAGCGCCTGATTTTAAGCGCCGAGAGAATTAATTACTATGACACCCTTCAAGGATCCATCGGTTATTTGGAGGGGATGTTGCGGGGGAGCTGTGGCGACGAGTTATCCCACATCGCCGAGCAGAACGAAAAACTGCAGGGCGGATTCCAGTCTTACAATCTCCAATAAAAAGGAGCGGCGGCGGGCCTTAATGGCCTCCCCGACGGATGAGTTTTTCAAAGCGCACCGTCAGGAAAATCGCGGTGAAAAAGAGCCCGATAAAAAGTCCCCACCAAATGCCCGCGCCTTCCATATTTTGCCGGAACGCCAGGTAATAACCCATCGGCAGGCCGACGATCCAGTAGGCGATAAAAGCCAGGATCGAGGGCCATTTGGTGTCCTGAAGGCCGCGCAAAATCCCCACGGCCACCGCCTGGATCCCGTCAAAGAACTGAAAGGCGGCCGCCACCGCCAAGAATTGGGTGGCGTAGGCGAGGACTTGCAAATCGTGGGTGTAAACCTGCGCCAACCACCCCCGGGCGTAAAACACAAACACGGCGCTGGCCAACATGTATCCGGCTCCCAAACCCAAGGCCACGCGGCCGGCAAAATGGGCTTCCTCCCTTTGGCGTAAACCCATTTTTGCACCCACGCGAATGGAGCCTGCGGCGCCAATGCCCACGGTGACCAGGAAGCTGATGGAGGCGATGTTCAAAGAGACCTGATGGGCCGCCAAAGAGGCCGCCCCCAGCCAACCCATAAGGATTGAGGAGGTGGTGAAGGCGCCGACTTCAAAAATATAGGTCAGCCCGTTGGGAATTCCCAGGGAGAAGAGCATTTTCAAAGTGCCGCGATGAAGATAGGCGGTCCATTTTTGCGCGAAGTACTTTTTAAATTCGGGATGGCGGTGAATGTAGGCCATCATTAAAAGAGCCATCAGCCAGCGACACACCAAAGTGGCAAGCCCCGAGCCGTTTAAGCCCATGGCGGGGAAACCCCAGTGACCGTAAATAAAGATCCAGTTGCCCAGCACATTGAGCAAAACGCAGAGAAGCATCACGTACATGCCGATTTTCACCCGGCCAATGCCATCGGTGAACTGTTTATAAGCTTGATACAGAAGGCTTGGCAGCAGGGAGGCAATCAGATAGGGGGCAAATCCCTGTGAGAGGGCCACAATCTCCGGCGTTTGCCCCATCACGGCCATAAGGGGTTTAAGGCCCCAAAGGAGGCCCATCAACAAAAATGAAATCAAAGCGGCGGCAAAGAGGCTGTGGCGGAGGAGGTGGCCTCCCTCTTCATGTTCGTCGCGGCTGTGGCTTTGGGCGAACAGCGCCGAGGTCGGGGCTAGCACCCCCACTCCGAAAATCAAAAAAACAAAGAAAAGCCCGCCGGTGAATCCCGCCGCGCCCAGGGAGTCCGCCCCCAAACGTCCCACCATCATGGTGTCCGTCATGGTGATGAGGGTTTGGCCCACATTGCCGATGATAATCGGGACCGCCAAACCCAGGGTTTGGCGGCTTTCAGATAAAAACTTAGATGGCGACAACTTCAGTGATCTCGGGGAAGGCTTCTTTCATGCGCGCTTCAATGCCCTCTTTGAGGGTGGCGGTTGAACTGGGGCAGCCAGAGCAGGCTCCGCGCATGTGAATGTAAAGCACGTTGTTTTCATAGCGGTTAAACACAATGTCGCCTCCGTCCAAGGCCACCACGGGACGGATTTCGGTGTTTAATAATTTTTTAATTTTTTGCACCAAGGGGGAGTCGTTTTCCGAAACCTCCGGTGATGCGGGAGATTTCAGCACCACGGCCTCGCCGCGGTCCAGGTGCTCTTGAATCAAACCGGCCAGGGGTTCCGCCAGCATCTCCCACTCCACCCAATCCTGTTTGGTCACCGTGATAAAATCCATTCCGATATAAACCGCACTCGTCCAAGGAAAGCCGAAAAGCTTTGCGGCCAAAGGGGAGCGCTCGGCCTCTTGGGCGTTGGGGACATCAAAGGCCTCTTCCGTCACCTGGCGTTGAAGGAGAAATTTAAGGGTGGCGGGATTGGGGGTGCTTTCAAATCTAACTTGAGCCATAAGGCCTCCTTAAAACGCTGCTAATGTACATTATAACTGAGTTTCTGCCAAGCGTGTTAATCCTCAATTTCTTGTCTCAAAGTCTTGATTATAGACAATAAAATGAATAACGTCTCCAGGGTCTAATTAAAACCATTGGAGATTTTATGACACCAAGAGTGAGAGAAATTTTAAGTTGGTATGGCGCTGATAATCCTGGAGTGTTGACAAATCTGGCTCGCATGATGAATCACGGAAAATTGGCAGGAACTGGCAAACTGGTCATCTTGCCTGTGGATCAAGGCTTTGAGCACGGCCCGGCCCGCAGCTTTGCCATCAATCCGGATGGATATGATCCCTCTTATCACTTTCAACTGGCCTTGGAATCCGGTTGCAATGCCTACGCTGCCCCCTTGGGCGCTTTAGAGGCCTGTGCCCGCGAGTTCGCCGGCGAAATCCCCTTGATCTTAAAGATCAATAACTCTGACACCCTTTATTCCAGCAACACCCCCATTTCCGCTCTGACCTCTCATGTGGACGATGCCCTGCGCTTGGGTTGTGCTGGGATCGGGTTCACCATTTACCCCGGAAGTGCCGAGAGAAAAACCATGTACGAAGAAATCGCCCTGGCGGCCAGCGAAGCCAAGAAGGCCGGTCTGGCGGTGGTGATCTGGTCGTACCCCCGGGGTCCGCAACTGTCCAAAGAAGGCGAAACCGCGATTGATGTCATCGCTTATGCCGCTCACATCGCGGCTCAGTTGGGGGCCCACATCATTAAGGTCAAACCCCCCAGCGCGCATATTGAACAAGAAGCCGCCCGCAAGGTGTATCAGGCTCAAGGGATTAAAGTGGCCAGCATGGCAGACCGGGTTCGCCACGTGGTTCAATCTTCCTTTAACGGCAAACGCATCGTGATTTTCTCCGGCGGCGAAGCGAAGACCACCGAAGATCTCCTGAAAGAAGTCCAGGAACTGGCCACAGGGGGCGCCTTTGGCAGCATCATGGGTCGCAATGCCTTCCAACGGCCCAAAAAAGAAGCCGTGGAGTTGTTGCATAAAGTGATGGAAATCTTTGCGGGAAAGGGACTTTAATGTCAGCCCCGCACGAGAACCCGCTCCGCGCTGAAAAACGCCGCAAACTCCATGCCCTGCGCGAGAAGGGCATTAATCCCTATCCCTATTCCTTTGAAAGAACCGCGAAGGTGGCGGAGTTGGTTGAAAAGTACGCCGATCAATTGCAGCCGGGGGAGAAAAAGCCCGAAGCGGTTTATCGTCTTGCAGGACGTTTGATGACCCTGCGATCCATGGGGAAGGCTTCGTTTTTTAATATTCAGGATCAAACCGGCACATTGCAGATCTATGTCAAAGTTGAGGAGCTTGCGGAAAAAGAGCGCGCGGCTTTTGAATTACTGGATCTGGGGGATATCGTCGGTGTTGAGGGTTATGTCTTTAAATCCCAGAAGGGGGAGTTCTCCCTTTACTGCAAACATTTGGAGCTTTTGACGAAATCTCTGGAGCCTTTGCCGGAAAAATTCCATGGGGTGCAGGACATCGAAATCAAGTACCGCCATCGTCACTTGGATCTGATGACGGACCCTGAGTCCCGCAAGGTTTTTGAAACCCGTTCCAAGATCATCCGGGAGATTCGCCGCTTCCTTGACGACCGCGGTTTTATGGAAGTGGAAACCCCGACTCTCCAGCCGATTTACGGCGGCGCTTCGGCCACGCCCTTTACCACTCACCATAAAGCTTTGGATATGAAGCTTTTTATGCGGATCTCTCCGGAACTTTATTTAAAACGCCTCATTGTGGGCGGATTTGAAAAGGTTTACGAGATCAGTAAAAACTTCCGCAACGAGGGCATTGATCGCACTCACAACCCGGAGTTCTCCTTGCTGGAGTTCTACGAAGCCTACACTGATTACAATTATCAGATGAAGCAATTTGAGGAGTTGATTTCCACCCTGGCTTTAAAGATCACCGGCAGCATGAAGGTGATGTATCAGGGGAAAGAAATCGACTTCACGCCCCCCTGGCGTCGTCTGACGGTTCATGAGGGCGTGCGCGAGTATGCTCAAGTGGATCCGGACACCGCGACCGATGATGAGATCTTTCTGGCCCTGCAAAAGCACGGCACTCGCGAAAAAGAGACTTTCAGCCGCGGGGAGATGATCATGGAGCTTTTTGAACTTGCGGCGGAGAAACACCTCTGGCAACCGACCTTTGTGTTGGATCACCCAAAAGAAATCTCGCCCCTGACAAAGGTTCACCGCAAAGATCACCGCCTGGTGGAACGTTTTGAACCTTTTGCCGCTTGCATGGAAATCGGCAACGCCTATTCCGAATTGAACGACCCGGAAGACCAGTTGGCCCGCCTGAAAGAACAGGAAGCCAGTCGCGGGGAGAATGAGGAAGCTCATCCCATGGACGAGGACTTTGTGATGGCGATTGATTCCGGAATGCCTCCGACAGGAGGGGTGGGGATCGGGATTGAGCGGATTGTGATGATCCTCACCGACCGCCCCAGCATCCGTGACATTATCTTTTTCCCAACCATGAAATTTACGAAATGAGATATTTTATCCTGGCCCTTGCGGCTCTGAGTTTTATATCCGCCTGCGCCCCCAAGCCGACCAAGACCGGGTCGGAGGCGCCGGTGGTGGCGCGCAAAGAGGGAGCCAAAGCCAAGATCAGCGAAGGCACCGTGATCCTGGATGTGCGCCCTCCGTTTGAGTTCAACCTCTCGCATATTCCAGGCTCCATCAATGTGGCGTGGGAGGACTTCTCCCGCCGTCCACCGGAGGCGCGGGGGCTTTTGGAAAAAGACCTTCATCCTCTGGCGCGCCGCTTGGCGCTCATTGGAGTTGACCCGCAAACCCGTGTTCTCATAGTCGGCAAGGGCTTGCAGGGAAAAGGAGAGGACGGCCGCGTGGCGTGGACTCTGGAGAGCCTGGGGGTGACCGACGTGCAATTGGCGAAGGTCGAGGATTTCCGGGAACGGCGTGAGCCAATGGAGACCCGGAATAAGAACTTCTGGATGCCGCAGTTGAATACGGCCTTGTCCATTTCCTGGGAGGAGCTTCGCGCGAAGATTGAGGGGGCCCCCTACCCCCGCACCCGCGCCCGGGCCAAGGCTTTAGGGAACCTGCCTTTGCCACCCAAAGAGGAAAACTTCGTGGTGCTGGATGTTCGCTCCCGGGAGGAGTTCTCCATAGATAACTTAAACAAAAGAACGCCGCGGGTTTTTCGTTTTGAGAACATCGATTGGCGGGAATTTTACACTGAGACCATGGATCCGAATCCCGTGGTGATGAAGCTTCTGAACGAGAAGGGGATCACGCAAATGACCGAGATTGATGTGATCAGCAACCATGGGGTTCGTTCCGGGGCCGCGGTGTGGGCTCTGCAAGCCCTGGGCTACAAGAAGGCCCGCAACTTCGGCGGTGGTTACGAGCAGGTGCGCTTTAAAAAATAGGGCAAAGGTTCCAGCAGTCCCGGATTGAGGAAACTCTCTTTTAGGCCAGTTCTTCGCTGTCGGGAGGACGTCCCTTGGTCTTGCGGGGGGATCTCTCTTGTGCATTGAAGCGAATCTCGTTAATCTAAAAAAATGATTACCCAGTATTTTCTTTTGAGCGGAAAAGAAACCATCGGTCCATACACCGAAAAGGAAATCCTGCGCGGTTTGGCCGTCGGCACTCTCACGATGTTTGATCATATTCTGAATCAACAAACCGGAGAGTGGGTGATGCTGATGCAGCACCCGGATTTCGTCGATGCCCATCCGATTGAATTTGATAACACCTCTCCCGGGACTTTGGGGATCGTCTCCGCCGAATTAAAACCCATCGGGTTGGTGAACTCCTCATCGGATGATTCCGAGCAAATTCCCGAGATTGAACCCGTGTTTTGGTACGTCAAAAATGAGCCTGGGATGAATTTCAACTTCCTGAAAATCGTCTCTTTGTTAAAATCCAACCGTGTTTCCGAGCACAGTTTGATATCCAAAAATCCCCAGGGTCCCTGGAAAAAGCTTATCGAGTGGGAGGAATTCTCCCCCGAATCCCGCAGGTCCTACCAAAAAGAGGCGAAGCTTGCGGGCTTGGATCTGAAGCTGCGCCGGGCGGATGAACGGTTTCTTTGCGGCAAGCACTATATCGTCACGAAGAATGAAAACGCTTACAAGATTTTCTGTTCCGATATTTCCCTGGCGGGCATGGGCTTGATCACGCGGGGGGATTTGTTCGCTCTTCATGATAACACTTACATCAAGTTTAAAGATGTTTTTAACTCCAATCGATTTGATGCCAAAGGTGAGATCGTGTCCCGCGGGCAGACCACTTTGCCCGGGTTTACGGAAATGTTCTACCGTTATGGTCTTCGTTTCACGAAGATCACCGCCTCGGCCTGTCAGATGATCAAGGCGATGGGGGAATCCCGGGCAGACTAAGCACGTCAGATGGCTTTGTCGGTCCTGATGCTTTCAAGACTCTTTTTCTCAGTGGCATCGAGAACTTTTTTGAGCTTCTTTCTGAAGTTGCGGATGGTTTTCTTTACTTCAATCACCACGTCCTGATCCATCTCCGCGTAGTTAGGGGTGGGGAGTTCTTGAATATTCAGATTTAATTTGGCATGAGCATCCAGGTTCTGGGCAATGCCCATCAAGGCGATCTCATCCTCGGAAAGCTGTCGCGAATTCACCCCGTTGGCCTCAAGAAACTGGCTTTGTTGTGAGACAAGGTGAATGAGTCGGTGGGATTCTGTTTCAGTCAGCGCCAGGGCGATGGAGATTCTGCGCGCCAATTTGTGGGAGAGGGGTCTTTTTCCGGAGAGAATTTCAGAGAGTTGTCCTGAGGACACGCCCAAGGATCGGGCATAAGCTCTGAGGGAATATCGAGAGTTTTTTTCTTTTCTCTCGTTGAAGATTGAAATTAAGTAATCTGCGGCCGTCTTGATTTCAAATTCCATTTTTAACATCCTATAAATTTCTATCATTGTGTGATGACAAGGATTCGGTTGGTCTCTACTCATGATTGGAGCAAACAATTTCTAGATTGTCAAAAAATCTTAACATTAAACAATCTTTTTTTATAAAAAAGAGATGCTTGTATTAAAAAAATACATTGATAACAAAGAGATATATCTCTTGTTTGAATTTCAACGAGCTTTAAAAGAGTGCTCCAAAAAGTCTTTAGAGCTCTTTGTATCAACCCGAAAACGGGAGTGTTCGAGTGAAAAGGACTGTTCGAAGATCTAAACAGCTCACATTTTAAAATGCACGCTCAGCTATTTTTTGACCTCGAGGGATTGAAAGCCTTGTTGGTTGCGTCCCACCTCGGCCGGCCCGCGCTGAGGGTTATTGTAAAGGCACATCTCGATGGCTTGGGGAGAGCCTGCCTCTGAGCACTTTTTCAACTGCGCCCGGGTGTAATCTTTGTTTTTAATTTTCTTAATGCAACTCAGACGTTCACTGTCTTTGGTGGCACGGGGCTTGGCGCAAAGTTCGAGAGCTTCAGGATTGAACTTGGCCCCTTTGATCTCCTCCAAGCAGGTCAAAAAACCCTGGTCATCCTCCTGCAGGTTGCACGCGGCCGAGGCGTACCAATCCAGTTCGTTCTTGGCGGTTTTCAACATGCAGGTGGCTTTGTCCTTATCTCCGAGAAAGCGTTCGCAAAACGCGCTGGGGTCGGTGGGCTCCAAAGCCAGGGTGAGCAGGGGGATGAGTAAAAAAGCAAGATAGGATTTTAAAAGAAGTTGCAACATTTTTGAAACCACTCCCATAAAAAGGGCCCGGTCGGGCCCCTTTTATGCCTGGGACCTCTAGGCCGCGTTTTTAAGTTTGAACAGGACCGCATAAAGGGCCTTTAAGAACTCAGGATCATAACGTCCTGCCAGCTTCTCCTTCATCATCGTGACGGCATCGATGGGTTTTAAAGGCACATTGTAGGATCTCTGGGTCGTCATGGCATCGTAGGTGTCGGTGATGGCGACGATGCGGGCAAAGGGATGAATTTCTTGTCCAGAAATCCCTTGGGGATATCCATTTCCCGAGAAGCTTTCGTGATGCTCAAAACAGGCGGCCTTAATGGCATCGCTGATATTGGGGTTTTGGTTTAAAATCATCAGACCGTACTGGGGGTGGCGTTTCATTTGCTCCCATTCCGCGTCGTCCAAGCCGCCTTTTTTGCAAAGAATGTCAAGGCTCACATTGCGTTTGCCAATGTCATGAAAGAGCGAACCCACTCCTAACTCCTCGAGTTCGGCCTTGGGGAGAGCCAGGGCCGAGCCCAGTCCTAGGGAGTAAATGCTGACATCCAGGGAGTGGTTGTAGGTGTAAAAATCATGTCCTGAGAGGCTGATCATATAACCCATGGCCTCAGGGGCGCTTTCCATGAATTCGATAAAGTTTTGTATGATCGGCCGGGATTCATCCAAGGCGGTGTTCACATCCGGGTTTTCAAACAAATCCTCCATCATGGCCACGGAGGACTCCCGCAGAATCTTGCATTTTTCAAAGGGGTTCAGGTCATCCGCATTCATCTCATCCTTCACCCAGTCGCGATAGGCCTGTTTTTGCGAGGTCAGGACAAAGAAGGAGTTGCCAGTGTCTTTGTTGTGGAGGGCTTCGATTTTCATCTCCGACAGCTTGTCGCCCGCTTTCAGGTAGCGGACCATCTGCCCGTTAATTTGAATGAAAATATCAAAAGACGTCGCTCTTGAGGGGCGAATCGTGCTCAGACGAATTCTAAAATAAGCTTCCTGCTGCATGTCTTTATTATTCCATGGAACTATTGACTCGAAAATCAAAAGATGAAAATTTGGTCGTCATGGCCCTTCGTCTAGATACCTCATTGCAATACCTGAAAGGAGTCGGTCCCAAGCTGGCCGCGCTCCTTGCCCGGCACGGCATCCGCACCGTGGGCGAGCTTTTGGAGTTCTTCCCAAGGGCTTATGAGGATCAGCGGGCCGCCCGCAATATTGCCAGCCTAAAACTCGGGGACATTGTCAGTGTCCGGGCGCAGGTGGTCTCCGTGCAGAGTTTCAATATGGGGCGTTCCCAGCGCAAGATGTATGACGTCGTGGTGCGGGATGCCTCGGGCCAGATTCGTTGCAAGTTTTTTCGCGTCCCTTATAAGGGCTATTTCGAACGCTTCACTCCCTTTAAAGAAGTCCGGGTGGTGGGGAAGGTGACGGAGTACCGGGGACAATTGCAGTTCCACCATCCGGACATCCGGGATGTGGATCCTGCGGAGGAAATTCAAGATGCCCTGATCCCGCTTTATACCGAGATCGAGGGGCTGAGCACCACAAAAATTCATCGCTTTATCAAAGCGGCCCTCACCCAAATTCCGGATGAAAACTGGCCAGAAGAGCAGCTCCCCCTGTGGCTTGTGAAGAAATACCATCTTATCCCGCGGCGAAAAGCCCTTGAGCTCCTGCATGGGCCGGATCCCGCCTTGGCCCCCCAGTATGCCGAGTTTAAAACCCAGGCCCACCGGCGCATCATTTTTGAGGAGTTCTTCTGGCTCGAGCTTTTCCTGGCTTCAAAAAAAACCGGCTTTAAAAAAGAAAAAGGGGTGGCTTTAAAGAACCCCGGCACTTTTGTGGAGCGGCTTGAGCGCTCCTTGCCCTTTCCCCTGACCGGAGCGCAAAAGAGAGCATTTGCCGAAATCAAGGCCGATCTGGAAACACCCTCGCCCATGCATCGCATGGTTCAGGGGGACGTGGGGTCGGGAAAGACTTTGGTGAGCTTTATGGCGGCTCTGCACGCGGCGGAGAGCGGAACCCAGGCCTGCATGATGGCGCCCACGGAAATTCTGGCCGAGCAGCATTTTAAAAACGCCCAGTCTTTGTTGGCTCCCTTGGGGCTGAGGTTGGGGCTTTTAACGGGGAGAACCAAGGCGTCGGAGCGCAAGGACCTGCTCGCAAAACTTCTGTCCGGTGAAATAGATTTTCTCATCGGCACCCACGCGTTGATTGAAGAGGAGGTCCGCTTTAAAGATCTCACCCTGGTCATCATTGATGAACAGCATCGCTTCGGAGTGGAACAGCGGGGGATCCTTAAAAACAAAGGCCGCTCCCCGCACTTTCTGGTGATGACGGCCACGCCCATCCCCCGCACGCTGGCGATGACCGTCTATGGGGATCTGGATGTCTCTCTTATTGATGAACTCCCGCCGGGGCGAAGCCCGATTCAGACGCGGGTGGTGTTTGAAAGCAAAAAACCCCAGGCCTTCCAGTTCCTGTATGAGCAAGTTCAAAAGGGGCACCAGGCCTACGTGGTGTACCCTCTTGTGGAAGAGAGCGAGAAAATCGATTTGAAGGACGCCGTCTCGGAATTTGAAAAGATCCAGGCCCTTTTCCCAAAATTAAAAATGGGCCTGGTTCACGGCAAAATGAAATCCTCGGAAAAAGATGAGGTCATGACCCGGTTCCGCCAGGGGGAGTTGCAGGTCTTGGTGGCGACCACGGTGATTGAAGTCGGCGTCGATGTCCCCAATGCGAATATTATGATTATTGAACATGCCGAGCGTTTTGGGCTTTCGCAATTGCACCAGCTCCGGGGCCGGGTCGGGCGGGGGACGCATAAAAGTTTTTGCGTGATGATCATGGGCTATGCGGTCTCCGAAGAAGCCCGCCAGCGCACGGAGTTCATGGAAAAAACCACGGACGGATTTAAAATCGCCGAGTTTGATCTTGAAATGCGGGGCCCGGGAGAATTTATGGGCACCCGTCAGTCGGGCCTTCCCGGTTTTAAAATGGCCAATCTTGTTCGTGATATCACGATCTTGCAGGAAGCGCGCGAGGCCGCGTTTGAAGTTTTACGCATTGACAGTCAGTTGAAGTCTGCTGAACACCAAAACTTACGTCAGGAACTCACAAGATCTCACGGCCCTGCTGCATTGGCGGGCATCGCCTAGTTTTCTTACACAGATGCGGCGCATTCTGAGTCGCGAAATTTTTCTATACACATGTTCGAGTGCATGATTTGATTTTTCCAAACATCCGAGGGGGGAGGGGAAAGTGAAAGCACTTTTAAAATTAATCCTTGCAGCAGGTTTGACATCCGCAGGGGCGGCGCAGGCAGGAAATGTCCTGAGACTGAATGTCGGGACCATTGAAACAAAAAAAATTGAAAACACAATGAGAATCCAGGGGGTGCCTGACGGAGCCGCTCAGGACTTGATCATCCAATTTAAAAGGCCCATCACTGAGGCCGACAAACACCTTCTCCGGGCCCAGGGGGCGGAGATTTTTGGCTATCTGCCGGACGATGCCCTGATGATTCGTGGATCCCTTGTGAAAATTCAAAACGGGTCCTTGAATGAAAAAATCGAGGCCGTGATTCCTTTCCGCGGGGATTTTAAAATCAGCACCGCCTTTGAGCCGGCCAGCATTTTTAACAGAAATGAACAAACCGCGATTCTGGTGAAAACCTTTAAAGCCTCTGAAACAAAAGACGTGGCTTTAAAAATTAAAAACCTCGCCCAATCCACCGTTCATACTGCGGATGGGAAATGGGTGGTGGCCGTGGTTCCCCGTGGACTTCTCAGCACGGTGGCCTCTCTTCAGGGGGTGGAACACGTTCAACCTTATGTGGACATGAAGCCCATGCACATGACGTTTGACGATGGCAAAGACGCCATGGCCCCGAAGGGCCCTGGGGACTACACGGATTTGAATGGTTATGAAAGCGGAACCAAGGTGATGGGTTTTGACACCGCTTGGGGCGCTGGCTTTAAAGGCCGTAACCAAATCGTTGCCATGGCCGATACGGGTCTTGATGGCGGTGAGGGGCAGTTGTCCGCTGACTTTTCAGACGTTGTGACAAAAGGTTATGCTTTTGGTCTTTTCTCAAAAACTTGGGATGACCCCATGGGGCATGGAACCCACGTGGCCGGCTCCGTCCTGGGCCGGGGAACGGCCTCCGGGGGTAAAATTCACGGCGGGGCCTTCGAAGCGAAGTTCGTGCCGGAAGGCATGTGGTCGCCGATGATGAAGAATCTCACTGTGCCTTCAAAAATCCAGGATCTGTTCGTCAAGGCTTATGCCGAGGGCGCGCGCATTCACACCAACTCCTGGGGGTCTCCACGCAACCTGGGCGCATACGATGCCTATGCTTCCAGTGTGGATGAGTTTATGTTCAACAACCCAGAGATGTTAATTCTGTTTGCGGCCGGCAATAGCGGCGTGGACAAAGACAAAGACGGCCGTATTGACAGTGGTTCTGTCAGCTCGCCTGGAACTTCCAAGAACGCCCTCACAGTGGGCGCCTCTGAGAATCTGGTGACCACCGGTGGTATCCAAGTTCCCATCAGCAAACTCCGCGCAGGGCCGGATTCCTGGGGGGCGGAACCGATCTTCAGTTCCTTTATTTCCGACAACCCTCGTGGTTTGGCGATGTTCTCCTCCCGTGGTCCCACCTCTGATGGCCGTTTAAAGCCTGACATTGTGGCCCCCGGAACAAACATCCTGAGCAATCGCTCGCACGTCCCTGGAGCCAGTGAGCTTTGGGGTGCTTACAATGCGGATTATGCGTTCTCGGGCGGAACGTCGATGGCGACCCCCCTGGCTGCTGGAGGTGCCGCTGTGGCCCGCCAAGTGTTGCAGGAGAAATTCCAAATCGCAGCGCCTTCCGCGGCTTTGATCAAGGCCACTTTGGTGCACACGGCAGTGGATTTGTATCCCGGGCAATACGGCGAGTTGGGCGCCTCTCGCGGGCAAGAGCTCCTCACCCATCGTCCCAACTCGGATGAGGGTTATGGCCGTTTGGATGCCGGTGCCTTGGCGCAGCTGTCTTCCAATACTCACCTTGTGGACAACAAAACGGGGGTCGGTCAAAATGAGCAGGAAAAAATCACTGTGGTCTTGAACCGTCCCGGTCAAATCCTGGCAAACCTTGTCTATACGGACGCTCCGGCCTCTCCTGATTCCGCCGTGGCGCTGGTGAATGATTTGGATCTGACCCTCACAGGCCCCGGAGTGAATGCCGGTGCCCAGGACCGCGTGAATAACAGTGAGGTTGTGGAACTCAATAATCTTGCTGCCGGAACCTACACTCTGAGCGTGCAAGGAGTGAAAGTGCCGCAGGGGAAGAATGGTAAACAACCCTACGCATTGGTTTATACGGTGCGTGAGCTCTAATTTCTAAGTTATTGATTTTACTTATGGAAGGCCTCGTCATAAACGAGGCTTTTTTGTATTTTTTCCAGCTCAGGTCGCTTTCATTTGATAACTCGTGTCAAATTTGCTAAAAACACCAAGGCTCTAATTCCATTTTTGTCTCAGGCCTTCGTTAAAGCCCTCTCAAAGAACTTGCCTTCTGGCGACGATGTGCTTCCGACAAACACTGGTTCTTAAAGCATTGGTTTAATAGATCCTTACAGGGGAGGTCTTCCGATGGTTGTTTTTAAAGTGGGTGACAATGCCGTGTATCCTGGTCATGGTGTAGGTAAAGTCACTGCTATCGAAACCAAAGAGATCCTCGGGAATAAGCAAACATTCTATTCCATTCAAATCCTAGACACCGGAATGAAAATCATGATCCCACGCGATAACGTGGAATCTGTAGGTTTAAGACCCATCATCTCCAAAGAAGAAGCCGGCCGCGTGGTGAGCATCCTGCGCGAAACAGATGTTAAGATTGACACTCAGACCTGGAATCGCCGTTACCGCGAGTACATGGAAAAAATCAAAACCGGCTCGGTTTTTGAAATCGCTGAGGTTTTACGCGATCTGTTTCTCTTAAAGGTGGATAAAGAACTCAGTTTTGGCGAGCGCAAAATGTTGGACACGGCCCGCACCCTGCTCTTAAAAGAATTGACTCTGGCCACCAGCCAAGAAGAGCTCTTTAAAGAAGAAGAAGTGAAAGCTATCTTCGGATTGGTTCCTTAAGCCTGAGTCAATAAAATCAAAGAGATATCTTCCGAGTTTGATTTTTTTCTTGAAATTAGTAATGATGAAAGACCTGGCATAAACCAGGTCTTTTTTTTTGTCTTTCGAGGTTCGTTATGTCTAAAGTCCGCGTCCGCTTTGCTCCTTCTCCCACGGGTTACTTGCATGTGGGAGGGGCCCGCACCGCTCTCTACAATTATCTCTTTGCTAAGAAAAACGGCGGGGAATTCATCCTTCGTATTGAAGACACCGATGAGGCGCGGTCCACCCAGGAATCCCTGCGAGGGGTGGTGGATGATATGGTTTGGCTGAACCTGCTTTGGGATGAGGGGGTGGACCCGGTCACTTTAAAGGACGAGGGGCCTCGCGGACCCTATCGGCAGAGTGAACGCCTGGATATTTACAAAAAATACGCAGACCAGCTTCTGCAGTCCGGTCGGGCCTACTATTGCTTCTTAACGGATGAAGAAATCACCGCCCAGCGTGAGGCCGCCCTCAAAGAAGGGCGCCCCCCGCAGGTCAACTCCCCTTATCAGGATTGGCCTCTGGAGAAGTCTCTGGAGAAAATTGCCGCCGGCGGCAAGGCGGTGGTGCGCTTTAAAACCCGCGATATCAAAAAAGACTACATCTTCACGGATCTGGTTCGGGGCGAGGTCAAGTTCCCTTCGGATATGATCGGGGATTTTGTGATTCTGCGCTCAGGCGGCATGCCCGTTTACAACTTCTGCTGTGTGATTGATGATCATCTTATGGAGATGAGCCATGTCTTCCGTGCGGAGGAGCATCTGCCAAACACCCTGCGCCAGCTCATGCTTTATGAGGCCCTGGGCTGGAAACCGCCGCAATTCGGGCATATTTCTTTGATTCTGGATGACGACCGCCAAAAACTCTCCAAACGCAAAGGGGCCGTGGCCTGTGGGCAATTGCGCGAAGAGGGGTATTTGCCCTCCGCAGTGTTAAACTTCATTGTGCTACTGGGATGGTCTCATCCTGAGGGTAAAGAAATCATGAGCGTGGAAGAGATGATTCAAACTTTTGATGTCTCCCGCCTGCATCCCTCCGGCGCCGTTTTTGACCGGGTGAAGTTCAAATGGATGAATGCCATGCACCTGCGGGCTTTGCCCAATGCCGAGTTATGGAAACAGATCCAGCCCTTCCTGGCCCGGGAGCGCATGGAGCTTCCTCAGGATCCGGCGTGGCAGGAAAGGTCGGTGGCGGTCTTTAAGACCTCCATGGAGACTTTGGTGGATGCGATCGAGCTGTATCGCCCTCTAAATGATAAATCCTTTGTGATTCTGCCGGAGGCGGCAGAGACCTTGGCCTGGGAACCAACGAAGGCCGTTCTGAGCGCCTGGCGCGATTTGGTGCAGGCTTCGGGGAAAGAGTACCTTGCTGAGGACGAGTTTTTAAAAATCCAGGATGAAGTCAAAAACAAGACGGGGGCGAAAGGGAAAAACCTCTTTATGCCGATCCGGGTTGCGGTGATTGGAAAACCGCATGGGACGGAGTTGAAAATCCTGGTGCCTCTGATTAAAACGGCTTCCTTGGTTGAGCGGGCCAATCAGGTTTTGGCGAAATTAGGGTAGGCCGCATGGGACTGAGGATTTTTAATACCGAATCCCGAAAGCTGGAGGACTTCACTCCCCTTGAACCCGGGAAAGTGAAAATTTATGTTTGCGGTCCCACGGTGTACAACTACCTTCATGTCGGGAATTTCCGCGGGGTGGTGTTCTTTAACCTGGTCCGCAATTGGCTAGAGGCCTCGGGCTATCAGGTCGAGTACGCCCTGAACTTCACCGATGTGGATGACAAAATCATTGAAAGCGCGCAGAAGCTGGGAACTCCCCCCGCAGAGCTCGCGGAAAAATACATCCTTGAGTACAAGAAGGACTTTGCCTCCTTGGGGTTAAGACCCCACGACCACAATCCCAAGGTCACCGAGAGCATGGATGAGATCCGTGCCATGGTGGCCAAGCTGGTTGAAAATAAAATGGCCTACGTGGCTGATGGGGATGTGCTCTACGCCATTGCCCAATTTCCGGACTATGGGAAGCTGAGCGGCCGCCAAGTGGAGGACCTTCAGGCGGGGGCTCGGGTGGAAGTCGATCAGAAAAAGAAAAACCCCTTGGATTTCGCCCTGTGGAAGGGGGCCAAGCCCGGGGAGCCTGCGTGGCCGTCGCCTTGGGGGCCAGGACGTCCGGGCTGGCATATTGAGTGCTCGGCCATGGTAGAGAGAATCTTCGGAGACCAAATCGATATTCATGGCGGGGGGACGGATTTGATCTTCCCTCACCATGAAAATGAAATCGCGCAAAGCGAGGGCTGCACCGGGAAACACTTTGTGAAGTACTGGATGCATTGGAATATGTTGAACTTCGGCAATCAGAAGATGTCAAAGTCTCTTGGGAACTTTGTGACCATGCGGGAGTTCCTGGAGCGCTACAATTCCGAAATTTATAAGTGGATGATTCTTTCAGTTCATTACCGCTCCCCCAGTGATTTTAGCGATGAAGCAGTGGACCGGGCGGTGGCCAATCTGGCCCGTATCTATTCGGCTTTGGCGGTGGCGGAGAGCCTGCTTGCGGGCCAGCCTGAGGGGGTTACGCCCGAGGCCGGCTTTGAGAAACTCACGCAAGAGGCGTGGCAGAAAGTCACCGAGGCCCTGAATGATGACTTTGGCACCCCCAATGTCATGGCCGCTTTGTTTGAAGTGGTTCGCCAGTTTAATAACCAGGTGAAACGCGGCATTAAGGCCAATCCAGCGGTTCTGGGAAAGGCGCAGAGTTTTTTAGGTTTTGCGCGCAAGCTCGGCCAGCTTCTGGCGATGTTCCAGGAACCCGCGCAGGAGTTTCTGGGACGGCTCGATGATATGCTCCTGGTGCGGATGAACCTGCAACGCGAGCTTATTGATCAATTGGTGGCTGAGAGGTCCCAGGCCCGCTCAAGCAAGGATTTCGCTAAATCAGATGAGATTCGCAAACAACTCACGGCGATGGGGATTTCCGTGAGTGACCTGCCGGAAGGCAGCTTCTGGGAAGTCACCAAATAGCCGTGGAGTGCTAAAACAAATCGTTCCCAGCAAGCTCAGATCCTTCTAAGATAAAGAGGGGGATCTTGCGCATGGGTTTTAAGAAAAGCTTTGAGTTGGTTTCAAATTTCAAACCTTCGGGGGACCAGCCGAAGGCCATTCAAGACCTGGTACAAAACGTTAAATTGGGTCTTAATCATCAAACCCTTCTTGGGGTGACGGGGTCGGGGAAAACCTTCACCATGGCCCACACGATCGCGCAATTGAATGAGCCGGCCTTGGTACTGGCCCCGAATAAGACCCTGGCCGCGCAGCTCTATGCCGAGTTCAAAGAGCTTTTTCCGAAAAATGCGGTGGAATATTTCGTCAGCTATTATGACTACTATCAGCCGGAAGCCTATATCCCCGCCACGGATACTTATATCGAAAAAGACTCGGCGATCAACGACCAGATTGATCGCATGCGCCACTCCGCCACCCGCTCCCTGTTTGACCGCCGCGACGTGATTATTGTGAGTTCTGTTTCTTGCATTTACGGTTTGGGCTCACCGGAGGCCTATGAGGGCATGATGATCCAAGTGGTGGCGAATTCGGAACTCAAGCGCGATCATTTCTTGCGGGAGCTCATTCGTATCCAATACCAGAGAAACAACGTGGATTTTCACCGCGGCACCATCCGCGTGCGCGGGGATATCGTTGAGGTCTTTCCTCCCTACGAAGAAGAGCGCGCCATTCGCGTGGAGTTCTTCGGTGATTACGTTGAAAAGATCTCTTGGGTGGACCCCTTAACCGGGCGGGTGCTAGAGGAACTGGATCAGATCGGCATTTATCCCGGCAGTCACTATGCGACCGGGGAAGAAAACCTCAGCCGGGCGATTAAGACCATTCAAGAGGAGCTGCGCGAGCGCATCGTGGATCTCAACAAAAACCTCAAGTTCCTGGAAGCCCAGCGCCTCGAACAAAGAACCTACTACGATATTGAGATGATGGAGCAAATGGGATTCTGCCAGGGCATTGAGAACTACTCGCGGCACCTGACGGGCCGGGGGCCGGGGGAGCCGCCGCCGACCCTATTGGAGTACTTTCCCAAAAACTTTGTGACCTTTATTGATGAGTCCCACGTCACGGTTCCGCAGATCGGGGGTATGTACCGCGGCGACCGCGCCCGGAAAATGAATCTTGTGGAGCATGGCTTTCGCCTGCCCAGCGCCCTGGACAACCGCCCCCTGAATTTCCAGGAATTTGAGCGGATGATGGACAAGGTGGTCTATGTGTCCGCAACGCCGGGGAATTATGAATTCCAGAAATCCGAAGGGGTGATTGTGGAACAGATCATCCGCCCGACCGGTTTAATTGACCCTGTTGTGGAAGTGCGCCCCGTGCGCCACCAAGTGGATGATCTTCTGGCCGAGATCCGGGAACGCATCAAAAACCAGGACCGTGTGTTGATTACGACGCTCACCAAGCGCAGTGCCGAGGATTTGACGGAGTATTATGAATCCCTGGGGATTAAAGTGAAATACCTCCATAGTGATATTGAAACAGTGGAGCGCACGGAGATCTTGCGGGATCTGCGTCTGGGGGTCTTTGATGTGCTGGTGGGGATCAACCTCTTGCGGGAGGGGATTGATATTCCAGAGGTGAGCCTGGTGGGCATCACCGATGCCGACAAAGAGGGCTTTTTAAGATCGGAGCGCTCCCTGATCCAAACCATCGGGCGGGCGGCCCGCAACATCAACGGCAAGGTGATTTTATACGGGGATCGCATGACGGACTCGATGAAGAAGGCGATGGAGGAAACCGAGCGCCGCCGTCGCCTGCAAACCGAATACAACGAAGTCCACGGCATCACCCCGACCTCGATCAAGAAGCGGATCAAGGAGGGCTTGGGGGATGTCTTTGACGGCTCTGTCGGGGTGCATCTGGTCGGAGGCCCTGAACAGACGCTCCTGAATACGGCGCAAAAATTCGCCAATGCGCCAGATAAGATTGAAAAGGAAATCGAAAAACTGCGTAAGAAAATGAAGGAGGCCGCCGGCAAGCTGGAGTTTGAGGAGGCCGCGAAAATCCGCGACGAAATCAAGCGCCTGCAGATTCTTGATCTGAGCGTGCGGGACGGGGACGTGGAAAAGGAGACCGCCCTGGTATTAGCGGGTGAAAAGAAGTGATATGAGTGCCAAGTTTGAGGAGCTGCGCGAGCTCGTAAAAGAATATCCCACGCAAAGCGGCGTTTATCTGATGAAGAACAACGTCGATAAGATCATTTATGTGGGAAAGGCGAAGAACCTGAGAAACCGGGTGCGCAGCTACTTTACCGACAGCAAGGATCACTCGCCAAAGACCCGGATCCTGGTGCAGAATATTTTTTCCATCGAATACATTCTGACAAAAACCGAAGTGGAGGCCTTCCTGTTGGAAGCCTCCCTGATTAAAAAACACCGGCCGAAATACAATATCCGCCTTCGCGATGACAAGAGTTACCCCTATATCCGCCTGACCTGGAATGAGGACTTTCCCCGCCTGTATCTGAGCCGCAAGGTCAAAAAAGACGGCAGTCTTTATTTCGGCCCCTACACCAGCGGCGGCGCGGTTTTTGGCACGATCCGTTTTCTCAACCGCACATTTAAAATCCGCGATTGCACCGATGCGATGTTCAGATCACGAAAGCGCCCCTGCATGACCCATCAGATCGGGCGGTGCACGGCTCCGTGTGTGGCTTATATTTCCAGTGAAGAGTACCGGGCCGAGGTCGAAGGCGCTTTGTTATTCCTGAAAGGGAAAAATAAGAGCGTGGTGAAAACCATGAAGCAGCGGATGATGCAGGCGGCGGAGGAGGAGAAATTTGAAGTGGCCGCGCGCCTCAGGGATTCCATTGAGGCGATTAATTCCATTCTGGCCAAACAGGCCGTGATCAATGACACCAGTGAAAAGGACCAGGATGCCATTGGTTACTTCGGCGATGACCGTGGCTGCTTAATTGAAACCCTGCACGTGCGCCAGGGGCGCGTGTTGGGGACCCGGTCCCATTTTATTCCTCTATTGGATGTCGCGGATCCGACGAGCGACCCGCGCGAGTGGCTGGTGTCCTTTATGAATCAGTACTACGAGGACAACATCATTCCTGATGAAGTCCTCTTGCCCACCGAGATTGGTCTGGATCTGACCAAACTGATGGAGGCGGTTTTGGAAGAGCGCTCCGGGCAGGCCAACACGGTTCGTTTTGCCACGGATGAAAAGGGGCGGGCCCTGGTGGAAATGGCCAACCAAAACGCCAAGGCGCATTTTGAAAAATATGTTTCTAAATCCGAAGAAAAAATGCGGGGCCTGGATGAAATCAAAGACAGGTTCTCCCTGCCCCAGCGGCCGACCCGTATTGAGTGTTATGATATATCGAACTTTCAGGGGGCGGAGACCGTGGCCTCCCAGGTGGTGTTTGAGGATGGGGTCCCCAGTAAAGACAATTACCGCCGTTATAAGATCAAAACCGTGGAGGGGATCAATGACTTTGCCTCCATGTACGAGGTTCTGAGCCGTCGTTTTAAGCACACGGAGTATGAGGACCCGCATCTGATCGTGGTGGACGGCGGTAAGGGGCAGCTCTCCCAGGCCGTGCGCATTTTGGAAGAGATCGGACGGAAAGACATTCCGGTCGTGGGCCTGGCCAAAGCCCGCACGGCTTCGGATTTTCAGAATCCGGAATTGATTAGTTCCGAGGAGCGCTTTTTTCTGCCGGGGCGGCAAAACCCGGTGACGTTCCGTTCAAACTCGGAGGCCTTGCATATTCTGGTCGGTATCCGCGACGAGGCCCACCGCTTTGCCATCACCTACCACCGCAAGTTGCGCGAAAACTCGAGCCTTGAAAGCGAGTTGGATTTTGTCGTGGGCCTTGGCGAGAAACGAAAGCGGGATCTTCTGACTCATTTTAAGAGTGTACAGGAACTCAAAGAGGCGGACCCGGAAGAGATCGCGCGGTTGAAGGGTTTTAACAGAGTGCTTGCCGAGCGCATTCTTTTGCAGTTGAATGAATCAGAAGATGAAACTGGTGAGAACGTAGAGGACACATGAAAAAACACGCCTTTTTAGTGGCCCTGGGAATCTTTTGCAGCCGGTTGGCGGGTCTGGTGCGCGAAAGGGTGTTTGCCCACTATTTCGGGAATTCCGACGCCGGGGATGCGTTTAAGGCGGCCTTGAAAATTCCCAACTTCCTGCAAAATCTTTTCGGGGAAGGAGTGCTTTCCGCGAGTTTCATTCCGGTTTATGCCCAGCTCCTCGCAAAAAAACATGACGAGGACGCCGCCAAAGTGGCTTCAGTCATCGGCAGCCTCTTATTTCTGATGACCTCTGTTCTGGTTTTGGCGGGAGTCTTGACTACGCCTTTTTTGATTGATCTCATCGCGCCGGGCTTTCACGGGGAGAAGAGGGAACTGACCATCCGTATTGTGCAGATTCTTTTTCCGGGCACGGGCTTTTTGGTGATGTCTGCCTGGTGTCTGGGGATTTTAAATTCCCACAAAAAGTTTTTCCTTTCTTATGTCGCGCCGGTGATTTGGAATTTTGCGATCATCCTGGCGATTTTTGCCGGCCGCCATCAGGGGCAGTTCCCCTTGGCGATTACGGCCTCCTATGGCCTGGTGGCGGGAAGTTTTTTGCAGTTTCTGGTGCAACTGCCTTTTGCCCTGCGCTTAGGCGGAAAAATCTATCCCAGCCTCAACCTCGCGATCCCGGACGTGCGGGTGGTTTTAAAAAGCTTTGCGCCAGTGGTGTTCTCCCGCGGCGTCGTGCAGGTGAGCGCCTATATTGACAACGTCTTGGCCAGTCTCCTGCCGGCCGGGGCGGTGTCGGCGTTGGCTTATGCCCAGACGCTGTACCTGTTACCGGTGAGCCTTTTTGGCATGAGCGTGTCGGTGGCGGAACTCCCGGCCATGTCCCAGGCCACGGGCACCGCAGAGGAGATTCAATCTTATTTGCAAAAGCGTTTGAACAACGGACTTCGCCAGATCGCTTTTTTTATTATCCCGTCCGCGGTGGCTTTTTTTGTTTTGGGGGATCTCATCGTGGGGGCCATTTTCCAGACGGGGGCCTTTGACCGCGACAGCACTCTCTATGTGTGGGTGGTTTTGGCGGGCTACGCGGTGGGGCTTTTGGCGAGCACTCTGGGGCGGCTTTACTCCTCGACTTTTTACTCTTTAAAAGACACCCGTACGCCTCTGAAATTTGCTCTTTGCCGGGTTTTTTTCACCACGGTTTTGGGAATTCTCGGAGCTTTTTATGTCCCGCGGATTCTGGGGGTGGATGCCAAGTGGGGTGCCACCGGACTGACCAGCACGGCCGGGGTGGCGGGATGGATTGAGTTTTACCTGCTTCGCCGGTCGCTCAATAAAAGAATCGGAGCCACCGGGCTTGAAGTGTCCTTTCAGTGGAAACTTTGGGGGACGGCATTGTTAAGTGCGGCGATTGCATTTGGTTTAAAATTGATATTGAATGATTTTAGCCATGTGATTGCGCGTGCGGCTCTGGTCTTAGGGGTTTACGGAATTTTGTACTTTGCCCTCGGGGCTTTATTCAAAGTGCCTCCTGCGCAAGAGATTTTGGCCAAGCTTCGCAGACGATTTTAGCAAAAAAAGGAAGGTCCCCATGAAATTTCTGGTGATGATGTCTTTTCTGGTGCTCTCCGTGTCCTCTCTGGCGCGGGCGGAGAATTTCGGCCTTGGAATTATTCTCGGGGATCCGACGGGACTCTCCGGGAAAATGAAGCTCAACGAGGCCCACTCTTTGGATGGGGCTTTGGCTTACTCCTCCGGTAAGCACAGTGGCACTCAGTTTCATGCGGATTACCTTTGGGATCGCGCCCGCACCTGGGGCACGGACCAAGGCCCTTTGCATATGTACTATGGCTTAGGGGGGCGTTTGATTTCTTACAATGATGAGCATAAGCATTCCCAAGTTTCTTTGGGCCCTCGTGGATCCTTGGGATTGAGCTTTGACATTCACAATCCCAATATTGAACTCTTCGGGGAGCTTGCGGCCATTCTCGAGTTGACGCCGGATATTTCCGCCGATATCGACGCCGGCATTGGCGCGCGCATTCGTTTTTAGGCGGACCGTGATTTACTTTTTTGAGTCTTCCCTCAAGATGCCCCTGATGCCTCTGCCGGTGCGAGCCACTTTGGTGAAGGGGCGGGAGTCCTTGGTTTTAATTTCCCCGATTCGTTTTACGGAAGAGCAAGTGGCGCAAATCCGCCAAGTCGGAGAGGTCACGGACATCGTGGCCCCCAGCCTTCTGCACCATTTGGCGATCCCCAAAGCGGCGCAGCATTTTCCGAAGGCAACCCTTTGGGGCGCTCCGGGTCTGCCCGAAAAACGAGCAGATATTGCCTGGCAAAAGATTTTGACCCGGGACTCCTGGCTTTCTGCCTTGGATTTGGAGCCGCATCTGATCGGTGGGGCGCCCAAATTAAATGAGGTGGTGTTTTTAGAAAAGCAGAGTCGCACTCTGATTGCGACGGATTTGTGCTTTAATCTGCAAGATGCCCGGGGCCTGGGGGCCTTCTTAATTTTAAGTTATTTTGGCACCTACCGCCGTTTTGGCGTCAGCCGGTTCTGGTTGAGGTACGTGACAGACAAAGAGGCCTTTTTAGAGTCGCTTCGGGTGATCCTATCGTGGGATTTTGATAAAATCGTGATGGCCCATGGCCATGTGATTGAGTCGGGGGGAAAGGCTCTTTTGCAGGCCTCTTTACGGGAGCGGGGCCTTAAAATTTAGAGATTTTTTCAGTTATCCTCTGCAAAAAGCTTGAAGACCGGCTCAAGAAGCCCTAAATTGGTCCGACCATGCGCGGGTGGTGGAATTGGTAGACACGCAGGTCTCAGAAGCCTGTGGGAGAAATCCTGTGGGGGTTCAAGTCCCCCCTCGCGCACCAAATCCAACGAGAATGTAAAATTTTTTGTGTAAACCGGCTCTTATCTTTTAACTGTTGGTCTCGCAAAAAATAAATCTAAGGGCTCTTATCTTTTAACTGTTGGTCTCGCAAAAAATAAATCTAAGAACAAGCGGCTCTTATCTTTTAACTGTTGGTCTCGCAAAAAATAAATCTAAGAACAAGCACTTAGCGTTCTCAATCGATAATTTCTGAAGCTCTTATAACCGTAAGCATTGGCCTGTACAAGCTTTGCTGTCCG